>Ga0209062_1000121_pt1 | contig 289085 bp, 258 predicted proteins | sample Coa_R2_2_FD_187158 | JGI IMG/M metagenome (GOLD analysis project Ga0209062, IMG submission 187158) | Surface soil microbial communities from Centralia Pennsylvania, which are recovering from an underground coalmine fire - Coalmine... | ecosystem: Environmental > Terrestrial > Soil >... | reverse complement strand
TTGGGAACGCTCGTGTGACCGAGGAGTGTTGTTGCACGCACGGGAGCGGGGCATGGGGAAAAGGGCACGCTTTGGGCGCACAGGAAAAAGACGAAGAGAAGAGCGGTAAAGGAAAACTTTGGACTTGAGATCGATTTCGAATATGCGGGGATTCGAAAGAGGACCCCAAGAGAAAATCCGCACCCTGAAAACCGAACGGTGCGGCGCCCAAAACTTACTTCGCTTTTCTAAGCCTGCCCCACCCGCCCATTCTCAGACCGCAGGGGCTTACAGGGAGTAGCAAGTGGCAAGAAGCCGCCCCTGCGGGATTGCATGTAGACCGTTAAGACGTTGAACGAAGACTGTCCTAGCGGGCAGTAGATTCGGCAGGAGGAAGCTCGTAGCGTAGCAAAGGACGGGCAAATGTCGACTTCCTCGGCCATCTCGCAGACCTGTTCACCACGGAAAGTCAAGCGCGTTCTCACCCTCTTCTCGCGCGCTTGCTTCCCTGGCGGGATGCGCCTGACCCAGTACAGGAAGCCAACCGTTACCCGGGGAAACCTTATCTGAAGCCGAGGTGGAGTCATGATGGATACGGAAGCCTTCCGCGAGTTCAAGACCGGATTGACGCTGCTGCGCGACAATTACGCCAACCGGGCCCTGGGCCACATTCAGAAAGCCGCGGAACTGGAAAAGAACAATCCCTACTACATGTCGTACCTGGGCGTGGCGCTGGCGCGGACGCAGCAGAAATGGGCGGACGCGGAGCGCCTGTGCGACAACGCGGTGCGCATGAAGCGCAACCAGGCGCAACTTTATTTGAATCTGGCGGAAGTTTATCTTTCGGCTGGACGCAAGGAAGACGCGCGCGAGGCGCTGCTGGCGGGAATGAAATTTGCGCGGCGCGACGTGCGGCTGAGCATCGCGATGGCGAAGCTGACGCAGCGGCGAAGCCCGGTGTTCACATTTCTGGAGAGAAAGCACCCGCTGAACCGGCACTTCGGGCTGTTGCGACACAAGACGCTTTCCGCGCTGGGCCGCAGCTAGCGCGAAACGAGTTTCCCCACCCCCCAACGCGGGAAGGGCGGATGGTTTCGGCCATCCGCCCTTTCCGTTTTCAGTACCGGAAATTGTCGGAAGGCTTACTTGCGCGGACCGGGATAAGCGACGTTGAAGCCGCGCTGAAGCCCGAGTTCCATGAGGATCTTGAAGCCGACGCCAAACAGGCCGTTGGGCAAGGGCTCGCGGCGGACGACTTCGGCGAGGTACTCGTGGGACATCGCCGAGGCTTCCTTGGCGTAGGGCATGGTAACAAAGAGCCGCATGCCGACTTCGTATGAAGCTTCGCTGGATTGGAAATAGACGCCGGTGCGCGAGACGCTGACCGAGCCGCGAATGTCTTCGAAATGATCGCGTTCGGGGTCGGAAGGGCGGATGCGCATCAACTGCGTGATCTTGCAGCGACGGCAGCCGCGACGTTCGGCGTGTTTGGGACGGGCGGAAAGCATACCGCCGGGAGTGTTTGGAGTGGTCATAAGGTCTTGCGGGGCCGCCATGGGAGTCTGCCTCTTCTGAAACTTCGGGTAACTGCTGGTAAATCCAAGATAGTAGGGCAGCCCAAGAAAACCTATAGCGATTCCGTACCCGGAGAAAAGTAGCACTTTCCCGGAGAGGATGGTAGTACGAAAGTACCGGACCGAGGGCGAGGCGTTTGCCGGGGCCTTTGTTGTGTCTTCCCACCGTTGGCGTCGGCTTGGGAAGTGTGCGATTCTCTACGTTGATTTTTTGACGAGGAACATGCCGCAATGCTCAAGCGATTCAAGGACTTGACCGAAAAAGAGATTCTGGCGGTGGCCATCTCGAACGAAGAGGAAGACGGGCGCATTTACGGGGAGTTTGCGGACGCGCTGCGCGAGTCGTATCCCTCGACGGCGCAGATGTTCGAGGAGATGCGCGTGGAAGAGGCGGGGCACCGCGACCGATTGCTGGCGCTTTTCCGGCAGCGCTTTGGCGACCATATTCCGCCGATTCGCCGCGAGGACGTGCGCGGATTCCTGACGCGGCGCCCGGTGTGGATGATGAGGCCGCTGGGCGTAAAGGTGGCGCGGCGGCAGGCGGAAATCATGGAGATGGAGGCGAGCCGGTTTTATTCGCGCGCGGCGAGCCGCACGACCGATGCTGCGCTGCGCGAACTGCTGAATATGCTGGCGGACGAGGAGCGCAAGCACACGCTGGCGGCGGGCGAATACGAAGAAAAACACCTGACCGAGCAGGCCAGGGAGGCTGAAGAGAAATCCCACCACCGGCTGTTTGTTCTGCAGTTCGTGCAGCCGGGGCTTGCGGGCTTGATGGACGGATCGGTGTCGACGCTCGCGCCGCTGTTTGCCGCGGCGTTTGCGACGCACAAAAGCTGGGACGCGTTTCTGGTGGGCATGGCGGCGAGCGTGGGCGCAGGCATTTCGATGGGCTTCGCGGAGTCGCTTTCGGACGATGGTTCGCTGACTGGGCGCGGCTCGCCATGGATTCGCGGCACGGTGACCGGATTGATGACGACGGCGGGCGGGCTGGGGCACACGCTGCCCTTCTTGATACCGGAATTTCGGCTGGCCACGGCGATCGCGGCGATTGTGGTGGCCGTGGAGTTGGGAGTGATCAGCTACATCCGGCACCGGTATATGGACACGCCGTTCCTGCAGGCGGCGTTTCAGGTGATTGTGGGCGGCATTCTGGTGTTTTTGACGGGATGGCTGATCGGGAGTTCGTAGAAGTGGATGTTGGATGGTGACTGGTGATGGGTGACTGGTGGAAGAGGCCAGAGATTGCCCCAAGTTGTGCGACAGGCCTGGTTTTTTGTTTGCTTGCAGCGAGCGTGGCATTTGCCGCGCCGAACGATATTGAACAACGTGCGCCAAGGGTGGACCGAATCGTAGTGGAGAAGAGCAAGCGCACACTGAAGCTGATGGCGGGCGGCAAAGTGGTGAAATCGTACAAGGTGGCGCTCGGGGAACAGCCGGTCGGACCCAAGGACCGCGCAGGCGATCACAAAACGCCGGAAGGCGCTTACACTGTCGACGCAAAATATCCAAACAGCGAGTTTCACAAGGCGCTACACGTTTCCTATCCAAACCAGATGGATCGCGAGCGAGCCAAAAAGTTGGGGGTAAAGGCCGGCGGCGATATTGAGATTCACGGGCTAGGCGATAAATGGGGTTGGGTGGGCGCATGGCACCGCGAGGTCGACTGGACCGATGGGTGCATCGTGGTCACGAACGAGGAAATCGACGAGGTCTATCCGCTTGTACAGGTGGGCACACCGGTGGAAATCAAACCATAGAGCAAGTGGCAGGTTGCACGTCCGCTTAACCATCGGACCGGTCGGGTCTTCGTTGCGAGAGCAGAGGGGACTCGCGCGGATACCAGAGGAACCAGACACGGCACCGCGATTTTGGCCGTTGAGATCGCACTCCACTGGGAGAACCAAAGCCTTCCCGCTCCATGAATAAAGTGTTACACTGTCCGACGGTGAGAGTGCCCAGCTCTCTTTGACCAAAGCTCTTTGGTCTGCCCGAAGAAATCGCCGGCTACCCTGTCCCGCCAGGCGAAGAACGATCCGCAGAAATTCATCGAGGGAGAGAAGCACCATGAAAAGGCACTGGTTTTCCGCTCACGCGGCTGGGAGCGCGATGTGCGTTGCATTGCTGAGCAGCGCGGGAGTCCTGGGGATCATCGCGGGCTGCGGGGGAAACTCGAGCAGCATGACGGCCAACAGCATGGGAACAATCAACGTTTCCCTCAGCGATCCGCCGAGCTGCATGCCGCCCAACGGACAATACACGCACGTGTATGTGACGGTGCGGTCGGTACAGGCCAACATAAATGCCACCGCGGGTGACGGAGACTCCGGATGGCAGGAGCTTGCACCGCAACTCGCGAACCAGCCCATGCAAATTGATCTGTTTTCGAAGCCGCAAACCACGTGCGTGCTGGCGCAACTAGGCTCAGCAAGCCTTCCGGTGGGTAAATATCAGCAGATCCGCCTGCTGCTGGTCTCCAACACACCGGCAGCGAGCGACATGGTACCTTCCACAAACGCCTGCGCCGGAAATGGCTACAACTGTGTGGTTCTGGGCGACAACACAACGCACGAACTGCAGTTGAGCAGCGAAGCCAATACCGGGTTGAAAATTCCTCCGGGACAGGTGCTCGGCGGCCCAATCGTGGTCACCGCAGGGCAAAGCGTGGACCTGAACATCGATTTCAACGCGTGCGCTTCGATTGTTGATGAAGGAAACGGCATGTTTCGGCTGAAGCCGACTCTGACCGCGGGGCAGGTTGGCGTGAACGCAAGCGGCATCGGCGGCAAGGTGGTGGATTCCGTCACGCAGCAACCCATCAACGGAAGCGTGCAGATCGCCATCGAGCAGCAGGACGCGACCGGCGTGGACCGAATCGTGATGCAAGCGACGGCGGACAGCAATGGCAACTTCCGCTTTTGCCCCTTGCCGCCGGGATCGTTTGACCTGGTAATCGTCGGAATCGGCCCGGCGAACCTGCCGTACAACGCCACCACAGTGTTGAACATCCCGAATGGCACGAATCTTGGGGCCATACCGCTGGTGGCCGAGGCCGGCGCGACGGCTCCGGCGGTGCTGCAGGGCGTGGTTACGGCAACAACCGGCACGACTCCCGCCACGATTGACGTCAGCGTTTCCGCGCTGCAGACCGTGCCGTCGGGCAACAATACCACCCTGCAAGTCACGATTCCTTTGCAGACCATTCCGGCAACGAACATGATGCCGGAGGTCGATTCAACCGGAACGATCTCGGTCTCCGACACGGCGAACTGCCCGGCTATGGGTGCTCCCCTGAACGTAAATTGCGCTACGTACACGCTGGTTGTGCCGGCGAGCAATCCGAGCGTGGGAATCTATTCGTCTTCGGGATTCACCTACTCGCCCCCGGCGGGTGGCGATGTGCTGTTTACGGTGGATGCCCAAGCGGCGAAGCCCAATAGCGGAGGAGCCCCGGATTGCATGCCTGCGGAGAAAACAACGTCAACTAACTCGGTGGGGCAGCCATTGAAGGTTCTCCCGGCCACAACAACCAGCGTCGCAGAGATCGACTTCAGCGGCTGCTCATAGAACTCAACCAGCGCCAGAAGACGAACGGCTAAGCACTGTACGGGAGTGCAGTTTCACCCTGGAGCACAACCGCGTGGTCAAGCTTTGCCAGATCGTGCTTAAGCATTAGTTTAGAAGCATGCCCTCAATTCTCAAGGAGAGAAGAATGAAGTCTGCGAAGTGGATGCTGGGAGCCGTTGTTGCAGTGTGCTTGATTGGCGGTCCGGCCGCGATGGCGCAGGGAAACAGCCAGGGCCATGGGCACGGAAAAGGTCATGACAAGCACGGAGACGATGACGACCGGGATGACGACAATTACTATCGCGAGCGGGACCACGATATTCACGAGTGGTATTACGCGCACCAGAATAATCTGCCTCCCGGTTTGGCGAAAAAAGATCATTTACCTCCGGGACTTGAAAAGCAGCTTGTTCGGAGAGGGACACTTCCACCGGGACTAGAGAAACGGATTGAGCCTTGCCCGCCGGATCTTGACCGGTACCTGCCTCCACCGCCGCCAGATTGTGCGCATGTGCTGATCGGCGGGCACATTGTGCTGCTGAACCGGAAGACAAACGTGGTCGTGGATTTTCTACACGTGGAACTTTTCTAGATTTTGTTGATTTGGGTTTGGAGACGGCCTCGTTGATCGGGGCCGTTTTCTTTTGGGGCAGAATCAATCGTCAGAGTGGGCCGGGACAGGGCGCATGGCAGGGCGGCGGAAGGCGTGGCGCAGGAAATTCTGGATGCGGTCCATGTAGATGTAAACCACGGGAGTGGTAAACAGCGTCAGCATCTGGCTGAGAATCAAACCGCCGACGATGGTAATGCCGAGCGGCTTGCGAATTTCCGAGCCGGCGCCGGTTCCCAGGGCGAGAGGCAAAGCGCCAAACATGGCGGCCATGGTAGTCATCATGATGGGGCGAAAACGCATCAGGGCGGCTTTGTAGATGGCTACTTCCGGCAGAAGTTCCTCCTCGCGTTCCACCTGGACGGCAAAATCAATCATCAGGATTGCGTTTTTCTTGACGATACCGATCAGCAGCAATATGCCGATGATGGCGATGATGCTCAGATCCATGTGTACGAGCTGCAAAGCCAGGACCGCGCCGATGCCCGCTGAAGGAATCGTGGAGAGAATTGTGATGGGATGAATGAAACTTTCATAGAGGATTCCAAGAACGATGTAGACGGCGCCAAGCGCGGCGATAATCCAGAGCCAGAGGTCCTTGAGGGAATCCTGGAAGGCTTGCGCGGTGCCCTGGAAGGTGGCGTGAACAGTGTTCGGTACGCCAAGCTGGCGCATGGCGAGTTCGATGTGGTCCACAGCCGGACCGAGGGAAGCCCCGAGGGCGAGATTGAATGAAATGGTGATGGCCGGGAAGATTCCCTGGTGATTCACGGAAAGCGCGGTGTTGGAGTGCTCGTAATGGGAGAATGCGCTGAGCGGAACGACCTTGCCGCTGCTGGAGGGAACGTAGATGTAGTTCAGGCCTTCGGGATTTTCCTGGAAATCCGGAGCAACCTCGAGCACGACGTGATACTGGTTGATGCCCTTATAGATATTGGAGACCTGGCGCTGGCCGAAGGCATCGTTCAGGGTATTGTCGATGTCCTGCATGGAAACGCCCAGGCGGGAAGCGGTGTCGCGGTCAATGGATAGATAGGATTGCAGGCCCTTGTCCTGCTGGTCGGAGTTGACGTCGCGCAATTCAGGAATCTGGCGGAGGCGGTTCATGATAATGGGCGCCCAGTGGTACAAGTCGTCGAGGTTGTCCGCCTGGAGGGTGTACTGATATTGCGCGGCGCTGAAACGCCCGCCGACGGATACGTCCTGAATGGCCTGGAAAAACAGGGATGCGCCGGGGATGTGAGCGGTATTCTTGCGCAGCCGGGAAATGACCTGGTCGGCGCTGATCTTGCGTTCTTCAATGGGCTTCAACTGGGCGAACATGCGGGCGGTGCTGGTGCCGTTGCCACCGCCGGTGAAGGAAGTAAGCGTGTCGATGGCCGGATCGGCCATGACGACATCGGTGAAGGCGCGCATTTTCTTGCTCATTTCGACGAACGACGTGTCCTGATCGGCCTGGATGTAACCGGCGATGCGGCCGGTATCCTGCTGCGGGAAGAAGCCCTTGTTGACATGGCCGAACATGTAGACGCTGAGGCCGGCGGTGAAGATCGTAATAGCAAGCACCGCCGGCTGGTGGCGCAGGACAAGGCGCAGCGCGTGTTCGTATCCCTTGAGCATGCCGTTGAAACCGGCTTCCGCCAGGCGATAGAAGAAGCCATGTTTTTTGTGGTCATCGTGACGCAGAAAACGCGCGCAAAGCATGGGGGTGGTGGTGAGAGAAACGAACATGGACACGGCGATGGCCACGCTCAGGGTGACCGCAAATTCCCGGAACAACCGGCCGACGATGCCGCCAAGCATCAGAATGGGGATGAACACGGCGACGAGCGAAGCGCTCATGGAAAGCACGGTGAAGCCGATTTCGCTGGCGCCCTTCATGGTCGCCTGGAATGCGCCCATTCCCGCTTCCATGTGCCGGGCGATGTTCTCGATCACCACGATGGCATCGTCAACCACAAATCCGGTGGAGATGGTCAGCGCCATCAACGATAAGTTGTCGAGGCTATAGCCGAGCAAGTACATCACGCCAAACGTGCCGACCAGGGAAAGAGGAACGGCGATGCTCGGAATCACCGTGGCCCAGTAGTTCCGCAGGAATGCAAAAACGACCAGGATCACCAGGATGATGGAGATGATCATGGTGCGCTCGACTTCATGGACCGAGGCGCGAATGACGAGCGTGCGGTCGATAATCACGTCCAACTTGAGCGAGGGGGAAATCGAGGCGCGCAGCCAGGGCAAGGTCGCTTTGACCTTGTCGGCACATTCGATCATATTGGCACCGGGCTGGCGGAAGATGGCGATGATGACGCCGGGCTTTCCGCCGGAAAGGCCGAGGTTGCGAATGTCTTCGACGGCATCGATGACGTTGGCGACGTCTTCCAGGCGCACCGTACCGCCGGCGTGCCCGCCGACGATCAACGGCTTGTATTCATAGGCTTTGAAGAGCTGGTCGGAGTCCGCGATGCTCCAAGTCCGGAGGCCGTCGGACACGGAGCCCTTGGCGAGATTCGAGTTGGCGGATTGCAGCGCCTTGCGCACCTGTTCGAGGCTGATACCGTAGCTGTTGAGTTGCTGCGGGTTCACCTGCACGCGCACGCCGGGACTCGACGAACCCCAGACGAAAACCTGCCCAACGCCATCCACCTGGGAAAGTTTCTGCGCCAGGATGGAGTTGGCCGCATCATAAATTTCGCCGATGGGAATGGTGTCCGAAGTCAGGGCGAGAAGAATGACGGGTGAATCGGCGGAATTGATCTTGCGATAGGTGGGCTGGCTGGGGATGTCCGCGGGCAACTGGCTGCGCGCCGCGTTGATGGCGGCCTCGACGTCGCGGGCAGCGGCGTTGATGTCGCGATTTAGATCGAACTGAAGCGAAATGCCGGTGCTGCCGAGCGTGGAGGTGGAGGTCATCTGCGTGACGCCGGCGATGCGGCCGAATTGGCGCTCGAGGGGCGTTGCAACCGCGGAGGCCATGGTTTCCGGGCTTGCCCCGGGGAGGCCCGCCCCGACGCTGATGGTGGGCAAATCCACTTGCGGCAGCGGCGCAACGGGCAGATAACGGAAAGCCAGCGCACCGGACAAGAAAATGGCGATGGTGACCAGCGAGGTAGCCACCGGCCGGCGGATAAACGGTGCGGAGAAATTGGACTGAAAATTCATCCGTCAGTCTCCGTGCGCGGGCTCGTCGACCGGGTTGGTGAATCCGAGATTCAGCCGACTGGCCAGCCAGTCGAAAGCGAGGTAAACCACCGGCGTGGTGTAGAGAGTGAGGAGCTGACTGAGAATCAAGCCGCCGACGATCGTGATCCCCAATGGGCGGCGGAGTTCGGAGCCGACGCCGTGGCCGAGGGCCAGCGGCAAGCCACCAAGCAACGCGGCCATGGTAGTCATCATGATGGGACGGAAGCGCAGCAAGCAAGCTTCGTAGATGGCATCGACGGGCGACTTGCCGTGTTCGCGCTCCGCTTCAAGCGCGAAATCGATCATCATGATGGCGTTTTTCTTGACGATACCGATCAGCAGGATGACGCCGATCAACGAGATGATGCTGAATTCCGTGCGGCACAGCATCAGCGCCAGGATGGCGCCGACGCCGGCCGAGGGCAACGTGGACAAGATAGTGATGGGGTGAATGTAGCTTTCGTAGAGAACCCCGAGAACGATGTAAACGGTGATCAGGGCAGCCAGAATCAGCAGCGGCTCATTCGAAACCGAGCGCAAGAATGCGGCGGCCGTGCCCTGGAAGGTGGCCTGAATACTGGGAGGCATGCCGAGTTCCTGGCGGGCATTTTCAATCGCGGACGTGGCCGTGCTGAGGGAGGCGCCGGGAGCGAGGTTGAAAGAAATGGTGACCACCGGAAATTGCCCCTGATGGTTGATCACCAGCGAGGAAGTGCCCGATTCCACGCGGGTGAAGGCGCTGAGCGGCACCTGCTGGCCGGTGGAGGAGCGCACGTAGATATTTTTCAGCGCGTCGGGATTTTGCTGGAAATCGTCCGAGACTTCCAGCACCACGTGATACTGATTGAGCTGGGTGAAGATGGTGGATACCTGGCGCTGGCCGAAGGCGTCGTACAGCGTGTTGTCGATGTCGGCGGGAAAGATGCCGAGGCGCGAAGCGGTGTCGCGGTCGATGGCCAGCGTAACGATCAAGCCATCGTTGAGCTGGTCGGTGGCGACATCCCGGATATCCGGCAGGGTCTTCAGCTTTTCGACGAACTTTGGCGTCCAGTAGGCGAGTTCCTGCGGGTCCACGTCCTCCAGCGAATATTGGAATTGCGTGCGCGAGACGCGGTCTTCGACAGTGAGGTCCTGCACAGGCTGCAGGAAGAGGGTGATGCCGTCGAGTTTGGCGATTTGAGGTTGCAGGCGCCGGATGACGTCGGAGGAGCTGATTTTGCGGTCTGCGAGAGGCTTGAGGTTGATCTGGATGCGGCCGCTGTTGAGCGTGGTATTCGTGCCGTCGATGCCGATGAAGGAGGAGAGGCTCTCGACGGCGGGATCTTTCAGGATGACGTCGGCCAGGGCTTGTTGGCGCTGCGCCATGGCGGCGAAGGAGACATTCTGCGGAGCCTCGGAAACGCCAAGAATTACGCCGGTGTCCTGCACCGGGAAAAAGCCTTTGGGCACGTAGACGTAGAGGAGAATGGTGCCGACGAGGGTGCCGATGGTAACGAGCAGCGTGGTGGTGCGGTAGCGCAAGACAACCTGCAGGGTGCGGCCATAGAAGGCGATGACGTCGTTGAAGACTTTTTCCGATTTCCGGTAGAACCAGCCCTGCTCGTTTTCCGGCTCATGGCGCAAGAGCTTGGCGCACATCATCGGGGTGAGCGTGAGCGACACGGCCGCCGATACAAGGATGGTCACGGCCAGCGTGACCGCAAATTCGCGGAACAATCGGCCGACGATATCCCCCATGAAGAGCAGCGGAATGAGCACGGCAATCAGCGAAACCGTCAGCGAGACGATGGTGAAGCCGATCTGCTCCGAGCCTTTCAGCGCCGCCTGCAGCGGCGTGTCCCCGTGTTCGAGGTAGCGGCTAATGTTCTCGATCATCACGATGGCGTCGTCCACCACGAAGCCGGTGGAAATCGTGAGGGCCATCAGGGACAGGTTGTTGAGCGAATAGCCGAGCAGATACATCACGCCAAACGTGCCGACGATGGAAAGGGGCACGGCGACGCTGGGAATAATCGTGGCGCGCAAGCTGCGCAGGAAAAGGAAGATGACCATCACGACGAGGGCGATGGTGAGCATCAATGTGAATTGCACATCTTCGACCGAGGCGCGGATGGTGTTGGTGCGGTCGGTGAGAATTTGCACGTGGACCGAAGCCGGCAGCGCGGCCTGCAATTGCGGGAGGATTTTCTTGATCCGGTCGACGACGCTGATGATGTTCGCGCCGGGCTGCCGCTGAATGTTCAGAATGACGGCGGGTTCCTTATTGGCCCAGGCGGCCTGTTTGACGTTTTCGGCGCTGTCGATCGCCGTGGCCACGTCGGAAAGGCGGACGGGCGCACCGTTGCGATAAGCGATGATGATGGGCCGGTAGCCATCGCTGGAAAGCAATTGATCGTTGGCGCCGATGGTGTAAGCCTGATGCTTGCCGTCAAACGTGCCCTTGGCCTGGTCGATGTTGGCGTTCGCGAGCGCGGTGCGCAGATCTTCCAGGCTGAGTCCGTAGGAAGCAAGCGCGGTGGGATTCGCCTGCACACGCACGGCGGGCCGCTGGCCGCCGCTGATGCTGACCAGGCCGACGCCGGAAAGCTGGGAGATTTTCTGCCCCAGCGTGGTGTCCGCAAGATCTTCCACTTTGACGAGCGGAAGCGTGGGCGAAGTGACCGCCAAGGTCAGAATCGGCGCGTCAGCCGGATTGACTTTGCTATAGATCGGCGGATTCGGCAGCCCTTGCGGCAGCAGGTTGGAGGCCGCGTTGATTTCCGCCTGCACTTCCTGCTCGGCCACATCGATGTTCAAATCGAGATTGAACTGTAGCGTGATCACCGAGCTGCCGAAGGAACTCGTCGAGGTCATCTGCAGCAGGCCGGGAATCTGCCCGAAGTCGCGCTCCAGCGGCGCGGTGACCGAAGACGCCATCACCTCCGGGCTGGCACCGGGATAAAACGTCTGCACCTGAATGGTGGGATAGTCCACCTGCGGCAGAGCGGAAACCGGCAACTGGCGATAGGCCACCAGCCCCACCAGAATCACGCCGACCATCAGCAGCGTGGTTGCAACGGGCCGCAGAATAAACGGCCGCGACGGATTCATCGCGCGGGTCCCCCAGCGGGCGAAGCGTAAGGCGCATTGGCGGAGGCGGGGTTGCTATTGCTATTCGTGGATGCGCTGGGCGCCTGCCGCGTTTCCACTTTGGTGCCGTCCTTCAATTTGTCCTGGCCATCGGTGACCACGACGTCGCCCGGATTCAGGCCGACAGTGACCCCGGTCATGCCGCTGGTGGTTTCCGCCAGCGTGACGGTGTGGACCTTGACGATGTTGTCTGGACCCACAGCGAATACATAAGTGCCTTGGGGGCCGCGCAGGATGGCTGTGGTGGGAACCAGGACGATATTTTTGCGGGTGTCCACCAGCAGGTGCACGTTGACAAACTGGTTGGGAAAAAGTTCGTTCTTCGAATTGTCGAAGACGGCCTTTAGCTTGTAGGTGCCGGTGGTGGTGTCGATCTGGTTGTCGATGGTCAGGAGTTTTCCGGTGGCCAGCTTTGTGGTGTTGTCGCGATCGAAGGCTTCAACGGTAAGCTGCGGCCCCTGGCGCATCTTGGCCATTACTTGCGGCAACTGGTCTTGCGGCAAGGTGAAAATAACGGAGATCGGCTGCAACTGGGTGATGACCAGCAGACCATTCGTGTCGGCCGCGTGAACAATGTTGCCAATGTCGACGAGGCGGAGGCCGATTCGCCCGCCGATAGGAGCTGTAATGTGGCAATAGACGATCTGCAGCTTGGCGTTGTCGATGGCTGCAACATCGGCTTTGATGGCGCCTTCGTTGGTGCCTACCAAGGCTTGCTGCGTGTCCAACTGCTGTTTGGGAATGACGCCTTCCTGGAAAAGCAGCTTGTAGCGCTCGTAGTCGATCTGGGCGTCGTGGAGCTGCGCCTGGTCCTTGGCGAGTTGTCCCTCGGCTTGTTCCTGCTGCACCTGATAGGGCCGCGGGTCAATCTCAATCAAGGAGTCGCCTTCCTTGACATACTGCCCCTCGACGAAGTTGATCTTGACGATCTGGCCGTCGACGCGGGAACGCACGGTGACGGTGTTGAACGCGGTGACATTGCCAAGGCCGTTGAAGTAAACCGGCAAGTCGCCGCGAGTGGCCGTGGCCACCACCACCGGCACCACGAAATTGCCGGGCGCATTCGCCGCTCCGCCTTTCGCACCGTTTGCTCCGCCGCCGGCGGCCGAGTTCGCCTGGCTATTCCTGCTGCGATAGTACCAGTAGCCACCACCGGCCAATACAATCACCAGCAGCCAAATCCATAGGCGGCTTCCGGACGCGCCATGCGCTGTCCCGGAAAGCGAGCTGCCCGGGGTTGGAGTGCGAGAATCGCGCACATCCACCGAATCTGTAGGGGTCATTCCAAAAGGCTCCTGTCTGCACTCGTTCGGATACGCTGATTTACTGACGCCTGGCCTCGGGCTCCTGTGGACATCGGGGGCGAAACTTCACCGGATAGCCTATCTGAATTCCCGGCCTGCTTCTACATAGGACGCAGCTTATCGGGGAATCGTTACGTGGGCTTTTCTGGCTTTTGCCCCGCTGCGGGCGGAGATTCAAAGGCCAAGCAAAAAGAGAATTTGTGCAGAAACGCAGGGTTCATCGTACACTAGGTGGGCATTTTCACGGGTGGGGCGGGGATTGCGGATCCAAGATTAACGAAGGGGCAAATCGGACATGCTGAAGGGCATCGTTTTGGGGGTCATTCTCGGCATCATAGGCGTGTTTGCCGGGGTGTATTTTTATTTTTCGACGGGCCGCGCGCCGGTGGCAACTAGCTCTCCGGAAATGCCATTTGAGCACAAATTGGCAAACATGGCTTTGCACGCCTATTTGGACAAACAGCCTCATGTGAATTCGCCCGTGCCGGCGGATGAGACGAACTTGCTGGCGGGCGCCAAGCTTTATAAACAAGATTGCGCGGTGTGCCACGGCCTGCCCGGCGAGCCGCACAATGCCATCGCCAATGGCATGTTCCCGAAGCCTCCGCTGCTGTTCCGCGGGGTGGGGGTGACCGACGACGAGGCCTGGGAATCCTACGCGAAAATTTCCGGGGGGATTCGCATGACCGGCATGCCGGGCTTCAAAGAGAGCCTGGGCGATACCCAAATGTGGCAGATCAGCCAGTTGGTGAAGAACGCGGACAAGCTGCCGGACTCCGTAAAGGCGGAGCTTGCGTCCGCCCCGGCGACCGCCGCGCCGCCTGCGGCAGCCGGGAAAACCTCTGATTCAGATCACGACCACGTCCACTAGCGGGTTCGCCTCGCTGGTCCCGTTGCCGGTGAGATTGGGAAGCTCCACCTTTTGCCCGGGGATGGGAATTTTTTCCCCGAATTTACGAAAGAGAATCTGTGGGGTGTTGCGGTCTTCGGCGGCGCCTTCCTCGTTGATATTAAGCTGGCGTTTTGCAATTTCAGAAACCAACCTTCATGAACGAGCGATTGCGATACGAGTTGCGAGGGCTGGCGTACTGGGCGGAGTGTGCCAATCCTCTGCGCAGCACGGTCACTGCGCGGCAATTGCCGTTGGACTTGCGCATCGAAGGGTACAAGCGGGACGCGGTGGGCCGCGGGCTTTACCGGCGGGGCGTCTACGAGCCGGCGCTCACTTCGTTTCTTTTGAACCGATTTGCAAATTCGCAGGGCGGAAACTTCCTGGATATTGGCGCAAACATCGGCTATTTCTCATGCCTATTGGGAAAGCTCGCCGGGACGGCCGGAAAGGTGCTCGCGATCGAAGCAGAGCCCAATAATTTCCGGCTGCTGGAGCGCAACCTGCGGAATAACGGGCTGCCAAATGTGACGCCATTAAACTTCGCCGTTGGCTCCGCGGACGGCGTCGCAAAGATGGGCATCTACAAGGCGGCGAATCGCGGGCGGCATTCGCTGGTGGATCTGGAAAGTTGCAGGGAGTTCCGCGAAGTGCCTGTGCGGACGCTGGATCATCTGACGGCTGGAATGGGCGTGAGCCAGTGGCACTTTGCGAAGATGGACGTGGAGGGTTACGAGCCTTTTGTGCTGGCCGGAGCGCAGAAGACGCTGGCGCGCATGGACTTGCTGGCAATGGAGTATGCGCCCTCCTACTGGAAAAAGGCGGGCGTGGAAGCTGAACCCGTACTCCGGACGCTAATCGAACAGTTTCGCCGCGTTTACCGATTACTGGGCGCGGAGCCAATTCCCTTCACCATCGAGGAATGTGTCGCCAGCGCTATCACTCTGGACTTACTGTTTGAAAAATGATTCGAGGAAGAGATCCCCAAGCCGGAAGCAAGTCCCCAGCACTCGACCTCCGCCGCTAAACCCGATCGGGGATCGTCACGGGAGTGCGGCGAGTGAGCGAATCCGCGCGGCGCAATTCCGGAAACATCCAAGCCCACAAAATCGTTATGATCACCGCGCCCAAACCGCCCAGCACAACGGCCGGAACCGCGCCGAGATATTGTGCCGCGAGGCCAGACTCGAATTCGCCCAGTTCGTTCGACGCGCCAATGAAGACCATATCTACGGCGTTCACGCGGCCGCGCATTTCGTCCGGCGTTTCAACCTGAATCAGCACGCCGCGCACGACGACGCTGACCATGTCTGCCGCACCCACAAAAACGAGGGAGCTCATAGATAGAACGATGCTTCGGGAAAAGCCGAAGACCATCGTGAACACGCCGAAGCCAGCCACACACCAAAGCATGGTGGCGCCCGCCCGGCGGCGAATGGGTTTATAGGCAATGAGAATGGCCATCGTCGCCGCGCCGATGCCGGGAGCGCTGCGAAGCAGGCCAAGTCCCCAAGGCCCGGTCGCCAGGATTTCTTTTGCATAAACCGGCAACAAAGCGACCGCACCGCCGAGCAGCACGGCGAACAAGTCCAGCGAGATGGAACCGAGCACCAGCTTGTGACTCCAGATGTAATGGAATCCGGCGAAAACGGTTTTGAGGGAAAAGCGTTCACGTGGACGCGGAGGGGACTGCAACTCGATACGAAGGGTAGTGAGCGCGGCAATTGTACCGGCCAGAAGCGCGGTGGCGTAAACGGCCACGGGGCCGCGGAAGAAGGCGTAGAGAAGTCCGCCCATGGCCGGGCCGAGGATCGTGGCGAACTGGAAGATGCTGGAGTTCCACGCCACCGCGCTTTGGAATTGCTCCTCGGGAACAAGCTGCGGAAGCAGGGCACGGCTGGCGGGCATACTGAAGCTGCGCACCGCGCCCACCAGGCCCAAAACGATGAAAATCGGAGTGACGGAGGGAGCCCCATGAAAATATTTGAATTGCAGCGCCACGGCCAGCAGCATGGCGGATGACAGCGCGAAGCCGGCGTAACACAGCGTGAGCAGATGTTTGCGATTGAAACGGTCCGCGACGTGGCCGGCGAGAAGAAACAAGACAACGCCGGGAAGGAATTGCGCCAGCCCGGTCAGGCCCAAGTCGAGCGGCCGGTGCGTAATGTCGTAAACCTGCCAGCCGACGGCCACCGACTGCATCTCGGTGCAAAAGACGATGCAAAATCGCGCAATCTGGTAGAGGCGGAATCCGGAGAACTGAAACGCCGCGGTCCCCGCGGCTTTGGGGTAGTCGCCGGTGGCCATGCTTCTCTAGTCTGCCATATTCTAGGATTTCTCCCGGGTTACTATCTCAGGCAACTTCACAAAGCCCCTGCGCCGTTGTAGAAGTAGAAGGTCGCTTTACTGTCGTATTTTCCGGGAGCCGCTGCTTTTGTACTTTCGTCCCAGTTCGCTGCAAGACGCGTTGAACCTGCTCGCTGACACCCGCGCGACCATCCTGGCCGGAGGCACCGATGTGTTTCCGGCCCTGGGAGACCGGCCGCTTTCCGGGCCGGTGCTGGACATTTCAGGCCTGGAAGAAATCCGAAGCATTCGAGCCGAGAAGGACCACATCGTGCTTGGGGCGCGGGCGACATGGAGCGAGTTGATCGCCGCCTCGCTCCCCCGCTGCTTCGACGGGCTGAAGGCGGCTGCGCGCGAGATTGGCTCCGTGCAGATTCAGAATCAGGCAACGATTGCCGGAAATTTGTGCAACGCCTCGCCGGCGGCGGATGGTGTGGCGGCGCTGATGGCTCTCGACGCGGAGGTGATCCTTGCATCGCGCGCCGGTTCTCGCGCGCTTCCGCTAGCAGAATTCATTCTTGGCAACCGGAGGACGGCGCGGCGACCGGAGGAGTTGCTTACGGCAATTCGTGTGCCGCGGAGGCTGGAAAATGCCGTGTCCACATTTCTGAAGTTGGGCGCGCGGCGGTACCTGGTGATATCGATCGTGATGGTGGCAGCGAACCTGGTGTTGGACCCGGCCGGTTCGATTCGCGAGGCGCTGGTGTGCGTGGGATCGTGCTCGCCCGTGGCGTCGCGCTTGACGGATCTCGAGCGCGAACTCGTTGGCAAGGCGGCTCAGACTGGCCTTCGAAAATTCGTAAGGGCGGAACATCTGGCGCATCTTTCGCCGATTGACGACGTGCGCGCCACGGCGGCGTATCGTCGCGATGCCGCGCAGATTCTCGCGGAGCGCGCCCTGGAGGACTGCGTGCGAAAGGCGGCCGCGCGATGAGTTCCCTGCCCGGCATGCAGACCGCAACGCAGATTTCCATCCGGCTCAATGGCCAACTCCGGGTGGTGCAGTCCGATCCGCGCTCGCGGCTCTCGCAAGTCTTGCGAGAAGAGTTTCATCTCACCGGCACAAAGGTCGGCTGCGATGCCGGCGATTGCGGCGCGTGCACGGTGCTGCTGAATGGCCAGCCCGTGTGCGCGTGTCTGACAGCGGTGGGGCAACTGCACGGCGCGGCCGTGGAAACGATAGAAGGCTTGCGCGAATCTTCCCCGGCGTTCGACCGGCTGCAAAGATCATTTCTTCAGCATGGGGCGGCACAGTGCGGGATCTGCACTCCCGGGATGCTGGTCTCTTCCGTGGCGCTGCTGAACGCAAACCCGCAACCCAACCAGACGCAGGTGCTGGATGCGCTGGGCGGCGTGCTTTGCCGCTGCACGGGTTACCGGAAAATTGTGCGCGCGGTGCTGGAAGCGAACCAGACGCTTTCCGCTGACCTCGCCGCGGCGGAAAACGGCCCCGTCGGACAACGCGTGGCGCGCTTGGATGGCCAGAAAAAAGTGCTCGGCCAGGAAATTTTTGGCGCCGACGAGTGGCCGGAAGGCGCGCTTGTATTGCGCGTGGTGCGCTCTCCGCATCACCGCGCGGCCTTTTCCTATGGCGACCTGGAAGCGTATCGGAAGGCTCATCCCGGGATTCACGGGATTTTTACCGCTCGCGATGTCCCCGGGAAGAACTGTTTCGGAGTGATTCCGCAATTTTCCGATCAGCCGGTGTTCGCGGAAAAAGAAGCGCGATTCCTTGGGGAAGCGGTCGCGGCCGTGGCTGGCGACCGCGAAGCCATCGTCTCGCTCGATCTGCAGAAATTCCCGGTAACATGGACGCCGCTGCCCGCGCTTTCCGATCCCGAAGAAGCGCTAAAGCCCGGCGCACCGGTGCTGCACGATTTTCGCCCCGATAATATTCTCGTTGGCGGGCGAGTGGTGCACGGCGATGTGGACGATGCGCTGCGCACCGCAGATGTCTGCGTGGAGGCGGAATACGAGACGGGCTTCATCGAGCACGCCTACGTCGAGCCGGAAGCTGGATTTGCCCGGCGCGTGGGGGATCGTATCGAGGTGCAGGCGTGCACGCAGGCGCCTTACAACGACTTAAAGGACATTGCGGCGATCCTGGGCATTCCCGAATCGAGCGTACGCATCATTCCTACCGCGGTTGGCGGCGGCTTTGGATCGAAGCTGGATCTTTCGCTGCAACCGTTTCTGGTGGTCGCCGCGTGGCATTTGCGCCGGCCGGTGCGCATGGTCTATTCGCGGCCCGAGTCGATCCGGTCGACTACGAAGCGGCATCCGTCAAAGGTTTTTTGCCGCGCCGGCGCGACGCGCGACGGAAAATTGACGGCCATGGATTTCGCGGCAGACTTCAACACCGGCGCTTACGCTTCGTGGGGACCCACGGTGGCGGCTCGCGTGCCCATTCATGCTTCGGGGCCCTACAAAGTGCCGCACTTCCGCGCGATCACGCGCGCCATTCACACGCACGTGGTCCCGGCGGGCGCGTTTCGCGGATTTGGCGTGCCGCAGGCAACGATTGCGCAAGAGCAGCTTTACGATGCGCTGGCGGAAAAATTGGGAATGGATAAGCTGGAGTTTCGCTGGCTGAACGCGCTGGATAATGACAGTCCCACGGTTACGGGGCAAGTAATGGGCAGCGGCGTCGGCATTCGAACGTGTTTCGAAGCGCTACGCCCGCGGTGGAAACAAGCACACCAGGAAGCTGCGGCATTTAATGCCGTGTCAAAGGGTGCACTGCGCCGGGGTGTTGGTGTTGCCGGAATGTGGTATGGCTGCGGCAACACTTCCCTGCCAAATCCTTCGACGATGCGCGTCGGACTGAAACGCGACGCGCGAATCGCGCTGCATCAAGGCGCCGTAGATATCGGGCAAGGTTCGGCCACGGTCGTGACCCAGATTTGCGCGGAAGCCCTCGGCGTGCCGCTGGAAAAATTCGACCTGCTCTCCGGCGACACCGACATTACGCCCGATTGCGGCAAGACATCCGCATCCCGGCAGACATTTGTGAGCGGCAAAGCGGCGTTTCTGGCCGGAGAGCTATTGAAGAAGACCATTTTGAAGCTGGCGGGAGCCTGCGATTGTGCGAAATTTGAGCTGCGCGACGGGGAGCTCATTATCGAGGAAAATGGCAAGCGCAAATCGCTCCCGCTGCGTGATTTGCCGCTCGATGAACGCGGATACGTGGCGAGCGCCGAGGCGACATTCGATCCCGCCGTATCTCCTCTCAACGAAGACGGCCAGGGCATCCCGTATGCCGTGTTTGGATTTGGCGCGCACCTTGCGGAAATTGAAGTGGACACGGAGCTCGGCACCATCAAAGTTTTGCGGCTCACCGCTGCGCACGACGTCGGCCGAGCCATCAATCCCACGCTCGTCGAAGGACAGATCGAAGGCGGCGCCGCGCAGGGCCTCGGCATGGCGTTGATGGAGGAGTTTTTCCCCGGCAAAGGCGAGAATCTGCACGACTACTTGATTCCCACCATCGGCGACATGCCGCCGGTCGATTCCATTCTGATTGAAGATCCCTCGCCTGCCGGGCCTTTCGGTGCGAAAGGCGTGGGCGAACAGGCGCTGATTCCCACCGCGCCCGCGATTCTGAATGCGCTTTACGACGCGGTTGGCGTCCGCATTCGCAAACTGCCGGCGACGCCGGACAAGGTTCGCGCCGCGATCCTTGCCAAAGTTGCTCACAACTCCGGGAACGCCCATGGCTGACGTTTTCCCTCCCGACACGGTGCGCTGTGACGCTTGCCCGGTACTCTGCTACATCAAACGGGGCCAGACGGGCGCATGCGACCGCTATGCGAATGTGAACGGACAGCTCGTTCGCGTTGATCCGCATATTCTTCTCGATCACGCCAAATCACAAGGCACGCCCCTGGTTCCATTTCTGGAACGCGAAGGCGATTGGGACGGGCAGCTAATGAAGAGCCAGGAAACGTTTGTGACTGCGATTGGCGCGGGCACAACCTATCCGGATTACAAGCCCGCGCCGTTTATTGTTTCGAGCGAAGTGGAAGGCGTGGACATGGTCACGGTGGTGACCGAAGGCATCTTCAGCTACTGCGGCGTGAAAATAAAGATCGATACCGACAGGCATCTTGGGCCGGAACGGAATTTCGTGCGCGCGCACGGTGAACCGGTGGGCCACGTCACCACGGCGGAGTACGGTTCGCAGATGCTTTCGCTGGGCGGCGTGCGGCACCTCACCGGTGGTTCGAAGAGCGAAGGGCGGGTGACTTGCGAAACTCTGCTGGACCTCTCCAACGGTAAGGAAGTGGAACTTACGATCGATGAGGGCGCGACGATCCGCGTGGCTGCCGGAAAGCCGCCGGTAGTGAATGGCCAGCGCGAAGAGCGCATGCGTGTGGGCTGCGGCTCCGCGACAATCGGCATGTTTGCCAAGCAGTGGTTTGGAAAAGTGGATGACGTGGTGGTGGTGGACGACCACATCACCGGCGTTTTGAGCGAGCATCAGGCCGGAAAGCTTCTCGGCGTACGCGAAACCGGCATCGGCATTGTGGGCCGCCGCTCCACGCCCGGACGGTATTTTCAAGTCGCGGAGCCCGGCACCGGCTGGGGCGGCACGAACATTTCCGATCCATTGACGATTTTGAAGCCGTTCAAGCCGAAATTCGCGTGGCCGCACTTGCGGCTGCTAATGGTGAGCACCACGGGCGAACAGTATGCGTATTATGAGCTCGATGAGAAACTCCGGCCGGTCGAAAAAGACCTTCCGGAGGCGCTAAAGGAATCCGTATTCCGCATTCGTGAGAATTGCGAGCCCGCGCTGACGACGGTGCTGTTCATGGGCGGCGCTGGCGGTTCGCTACGCGCGGGTGTGACGGAAAATCCCGTGCGATTGACGGATTCCGTGAAGCGAAAGCTGACGCGCGTGACCTGCGGAGGCGCCCCTGCGTACATTTGGCCCGGGGGCGGAATCACGTTCATGGTGGACGTCACGCGGATGCCGGAAAACGCTTTCGGATATGTGCCTACGCCCGCGCTGGTCGCGCCCATCGAATTCACGCTGAAAAAAGAAGATTATGCGCTACTGGGCGGCCACGTGGACTTTGTGCGCCCGCTTGTGGAAGTGCTGGCGGAGAAGGAGAGGCCGCGATTGGCATCGATGCCGCAAAATCCCTGGCCGCTGAAACCCTTTGCAGGGAGCAGCGAGTCATGAGGGAGCCCGCGGTGATCCGTATGCTGCCCGATGGCCGCCGGTTGCATTTGAGCGATGGGCCGATCGATCTGATTATCGAGGCGAGCGGCGCGCGGGACAATGCCACGGCGGCGTACCAAGCTGCCGCACGGCGGTTTGTCTCCCTTCTCGACGAACTTTGTGCGGAACTTGCGTTTCTCCGGACCAGGGCCACAATGAACTCCCCCTCTGCCCGCGGTGCCATCGCGCGGCGGATGTTTGCAGCAGTGAAGCCCTACTGCGAGACGCTGTTCATCACGCCGATGGCCGCAGTCGCAGGGTCGGTTGCAGAAACCATATTGGAATCAATGCTCGCGTCGGCGCCGCTGGAACGCGCCTACGTCAACAACGGTGGCGACATCGCCATTCACCTTTCCGAAGGCGCGCGGTACACGATTGGCATGGTCGAACGCCCGGATCGTCCGTCACTGTTCGGCTCTCTGGAAATTTCCGCATCAGACCCGGTTCGCGGCATTGCTACCAGCGGCTGGCGTGGCCGCAGCTTTTCCCTCGGCATCGCAGACGCGGTTACAGTGCTTGCCGAAACCGCATCCGCTGCCGATGCGGCCGCCACGGTGATCGCAAATGCGGTCGACATTCCCGGGCATGCCGCGGTGAAGCGCGTTCCCGCGCGACAGATTGCGCCCGATTCCGATTTAGGGGATCTGCACGTAACCCGCGGCGTGGGGCCGCTCTCGGCTTCGGAAATCCAATCCGCGCTGTTATCCGGCGTGCGCGTTGCGGTGTCGCTTCGAGAGCGCGGACTGATTCACTCCGCGGCCCTCTGTTTACAAGGCCAGACGTGTGTGGTTCCCGGTTTGGAGCAAAACTTACTGGATGTTCCGCAAAGGAGTCTGCTGCATGCCTGAAGTGCAATTGCGCAAACGCGTGATCGTTGTCGAAGAGATTTTTCACGAGGGAGGCCCGGTGCCCGCAACGCCCTTGCGCCGCGCCGCTGCCCTGGCGGTGATTCACAACCCGTTTGCGGGCAAATATGTGCCGGAGATCGCCGGCTTCATGGAGGATCTGAATCCGCTGGGCCTCGAAATGGCGAAGGCGCTGGTGGCGGCGCTTGGGGGCAATCCGAAAATTGTGGAGGGCTACGGCAAGGGAGCGATCGTCGGGCAAGCGGGCGAACTCGAGCATGGCGCGCTGTGGCATGTGCCCGGTGGCTACGCGATGCGCGAAATTCTCGGAAACGCAAAAGCAATTGTGCCCTCGACGAAAAAAGTTGGCGGACCGGGCGCAAGGCTCGACGTGCCCATCACGCACATCAATGCGTCCTATGTTCGGAGTCATTTCGACGCGATGGAAGTCGGCATTTCCGATGCGCCCAAGGCCGGCGAACTTTTGTTGGCGCTGGTGATGACCACGGGAGCGCGTGTGCATGCCCGAGTCGGCGGTTTGAAATCTTCGGAAATTAAGGGCGAAGACGGTTTACGCTAAGGTTGCGTAGCCGCTTTCCAAGGCGGGCTGCGCGTGACTCGCGGAGATTGTCTGGCGTCTGCTTTCTGCAGCGGGCGTACCCACTATGGTGAACAGGAAAAATCAAATGAAATCCAAAATCCGGAAGATCGTTACGTTCGCCGAGGAGACCCGCACGGAAATGGGCAAAACGGTGAATCCCCCCACGCGGCGCGCCGCCGCCGCCGCGGTCATTGAAAACCCGTTTGCGGGCCGCTATGTGGACGATTTGACGGAGCTCATGGAAATTGGCGAAGAGCTGGGCGCGCTGCTCACCGAACGCGCGGTTGCCGCGCTCGGCATTCCCGGGCCCTCCGTGGAAAGTTACGGGAAAGCCGCGGCCGTGGGCGAAAACGGCGAGCTCGAGCACGCTGCTGCAATCCTGCATCCCAAACTCGGCACGCCGGTGCGCAAAACGCTCGGCAAAGGAGCGGCGCTGATTCCTTCTTCGAAGAAACGCGGCGGTCCCGGCGTGGCGCTGGACATTCCGCTGGGTCACAAGGACGCGGCCTTTGTGCGCAGCCATTTCGATGGCATGGAAATTCGCGTGAACGACGCGCCGCGCGCCAATGAAATCCTGGTGGCCATCGCGGTGACCGACAGCGGGCGTCCACTCGCGCGCGTCGGTGGCTTGACCAAAGATCAGATCAAGGGCGAAGACGGCTTGCGCTAGGCGCTACTTCACAACTTTTGGCAGCCTTGTTGCCGGCGGCGTATTGCGGCTGCGCTCGCTTTTCACCTCGCCGTCGATGATCACCATGCCAATGCCGGGCAGATCGCCCAGGCGCACGCTTTCCAGCGCAGTTTTTCCGGCGGAATGCTGCGGCGCATCCAGAAAGACGAAATCGGCGGCGCGGCCCGCTTCGATCAATCCGCCATCCAGATTCCGCATGCGTGCGGTGTTGCCGGTTGCAAAGCAGAACGCTATCTCCGCCGGCAGCTCACCGACAGAAGATAGCGCCGCAATTACCCGTAAAATTCCCAGCGGCTGAACACCCGAGCCCGCCGGTGCGTCCGTGCCCAGAATCACGCGATGCAACTGTTTCAACTCTTTGGCCGTGCGCAAGGTAATCAGCGCGGCTCGCTCGTTTCCGTTGTGAACTATTTCCATGGCACGCGGCGACTCTTCGCACAGCGCGCGAATCTGCACATCGGGCAACGCAGTGTGGCCGCCGTTGATGTGACCGATCACATCCGCGTCGGCCGCCATGACCACGTCCTTGTCAATCAGGCTCGAGCCCGGGATCGACGGCCCGCCGGTGTGAATTGTGCTCTGGATGCCGTGCTTGCGCGCCCACGCCACCATCTGCCGCGCCGTTGGCCCGTCTTTGACGCTGCCAAGGCCCACTTCACCCAGCAAACGTACGCCTGCTTCAGCGAGAGTCCGAAAATCCTCCTCCTCCATTCCGTGTTCAATCACCGGCGCGCCTGCCAGCACCTTTACCCCGCTGGGCCGCAGGGCCGCAAAGGCGCGCTGCGCCGTGATGGCCATCGCTTTCACGCCCAGAACGTCCTTGGGCCGCCCGGGCATGTGCACTTCGCCCGCGGAAATCATTGTGGTGACGCCGCCGTGAAGGCAGCTATCGATCCAGCCTATCTGATTCTGCCGCGGCGTCCAATCTCCGGCGACGGGATGCACGTGGCTGTCGATCAATCCCGGCGAAACGGTCATGCCGTTGGCGTCAATCACGCGGCTTGCGCTTTCGGTGTCGAGTTCCTTCTCCCGGCCGATGGCCGCGATGCGCCCGTCCTTTGCCACCACCGTGTCCGCATCCAGAATGGGCCGCTGCAGATCACCGCTCAGCAACGTGCCGATATTCCGGATGACCAGTTTTGTTCCTGCGTTCGACTTCCCCGCCTCTTCCTGCGCCATCGCTTCGCCGCCTCCCCCAGGTGATTCCGCATCTAATACCCGGTGCGACTTTTCTATCCAACCTGGCAGCCTTGCGCAATCTCTTTTTGGCGTGCGAAAGTTCCTCTTTCCCGTGCCGCAAACGTCTTCAATGCCATAATGCCGCATGGTGCTTTTGGTCCTGGGCGTCGCCGGCTCGGGAAGAACAACTGTGGGCGATATGCTGGCGAAAAAACTCGCCTGGACTTTTCTGGACGCGGACCACTTCCATGCCGCAGCCAACCGCGAAAAAATGCATCTTGGCATTCCTTTGACCGACGCGGATCGCCTGCCGTGGCTCACTTCCCTCCATGAGGAACTCCTGCGGCGAATTGCCAGGGGCGAAACTATTGTGCTGGCGTGCTCGGCGCTGCGCGAAGCTTATCGGGAGATTCTTGGCGCGGAGCTTCGGGTCACGGTCGTTTATCTCCGCGCCTCGGCCGAACAGGTGCGCGGGCACGATGCCGGTTTGCGATTTTGTCGAGGCGGAAGCGTGCATGAATCGCTCCAAGGGCCATTGCATGACCATGGGCACCGCCTCGACGATGGCTTGCATGGTGGAGGCCCTGGGCCTGAGCCTGCCCGGCAATGCCGCGATTCCCGCGGTAGGCGCGCGACGCAATACTCTGGCGCACCTCACCCGGCGGCGCATAGTGGAAATGGTGCGCGAAGATCTGGTGCTTTCGCGCATTCTGACGCGGCAGGCGTTCGAAAATGCGATTTCCACGAACGCCGCCATCGGCGGCTCGACGAATGCCGTCATTCATCTGTTGGCGAACGCCGCGCCGACTTCGATTTTCGGATTGGCTCGAGCGGCGCGGAGGTGCCGCGCGAGTCGCACTGACGCCGCATGGAATGCGAGCTGCTTGAGTCAGAGAATCTTACGTTTCGCTGCAACGTCATTGCGGCCATCCGCCGGTCAGAGGTCGCCCTCTTTCATTTGCGAAACCGCGTAGTCGCAGCCGCGCGCGGTCAACGCCATGTAAGTCAACGAAGGATTTACGCGGGAAGACGAAGCCATGCACGCCCCGTCGGTTACGAAAAGATTTTGCACATCGTGTGCCTGATCGTGGGCGTTCAACCCGGAGGTCTTCGGATCGCGCCCCATGCGCGCCGCCATCCGGGAGCTCGCAAAGAACGCGGGCGACTTGCGTCTCCTCTCCGCGCAGAATTTCCGGCAGTGTCTGATGCGGCGCGCCGCCCATCGAAAGGCCCGGCACAATATGCACGATGTCGCCGTTGGAGCGCTGCGCATGCGTCAAGGAATCCGCCAATTCGTCCATCCCAACAGGGGCCCTGAGATACTGGGCTTCTTTCCAGCCCACCGTGCTGCCCGCCATCCCGCAAGCAATCACAGGTATTTCCCTGGCGGTTTCACGCAGCCAGTCGCCGCAGGCATCTTCCCGTGTGGCCTCGAATCGTTTTTCCCGCGGCTGGGATGTCTCTCCGGACCGAACAAACCGCTCCAGGTACATCACGCCCGAGGGCGCGCATTTCTGTGCCCGCGTTTCCGCGTGCGGGCCAAACAAATAGGCGCGCAGCGTGCTCGTGCCCCAATCCAATCCGATCGGTTTCGATTTTTCGATGGGGATCATCGGCGCCCGGGTTCATCCGCGCCCGCGGCCTATTGCAACTTGCGTTCAAAAAGAAAAGAGAAGCACCATCAGCGGCTCAGGAACATACCACATTCAGAGCATGGAGCCCGGTCGCGCTGAGTTCACGGGAATCTCTTCGAACACGATCCGGCTACTTTTCCAGCGGGAGCCCCGCTTTTTTCCAGCCGGCCATGTGCCCTTCGAGGAGTTCCGTGTTCCGGAATCCGTAGGCTGCCAGAATGCTCTGGGCCGTCAGGGCCCGCGGGCCGTGTTCGCAGGTGATGACGAGCTGAGCGGATTTGTCGCTCGGAAATTTGGCGAGTTTGAAGAGCAGCTTCAAAGCGGGAGCGTGAATCGCGCCGGGAATATGTCCCTGGCGGAATTCCAATCCCGTGCGCACGTCCAGGACCGCGGGTGCCCTGCCTGCCTGGATGCGCTTCATCAATTCAGGGGCTTGCACGTTCGTTCTTCTCCCAAACAGTTCTGGAAGCCTGCGTGGCTTTCGGCGGGAACAATGAGGCAGCCACCCGCTCAGGAAGTTGCGCGACGCTCAACCAATGAAGCAATACTGGTCCAAAGCAGTTTCAAATAAAAAGTGGCGGGTGAGCCTGTAAGCCGGATTGTCCAGGCTGGATTGCAAACAAACAAGTTGTTTGGAATCAATTGTCGATGAGTGTCAGCGATGTTAATTCTGCCAGTTTGGGCAGGTTTTGCGTCACACCGGCGTCACAATATTCCATCCCGGCTTCATTTTAGTGTCGCACACTCCGCCTTAGCTTGTTTCAGGATGGGAATGTCCGGGTCGGCGTCCTTCCAGAGTGTAAGAAAATCTTGATAGGCAACTTTCGCCTTGGCTGTGTTGCCTTGCATCACATAGGCGCGGCCTAACTGAAGATGGGCAAGAGCACCAATAGGTTCATTCAGCACAATGCCCCGATGGTCGAGAATTTTTTGGAACTCGGCGGCGGCTTCGCTGCCCTGATGCGCGGCCAGATAGGCTTCGCCGCGGACATACACAGGATACAAGGACGACCAGCCGTAACTACTATAAGTTGTCTGCCCCAGCTCATACGGGGCGGCGGCTCCGAGAATCTCCAGAGCGTCTGAACCATTTCCCTTGCTGACCGCAAGCTTTGCACGGAGGGTTGGCAAGTAATTGAACCGTACGATTGTGGCTTCAGGGAACCTCTGGCTCAAATCGTCGGTAAGTTTTTGCGCTCTCTCGTTGTCTCCGGCATAGGCCCACGCAAGCGCGATAGCATACTGCAGGTCGTGGCCTCCCGGATGCTTCATTGCCAAAGTGGCACGCCGTCTTGCTTCGGCTGCGTTGCCGAACAAGGCCTCCCGGAGGGCTGAAAGGGCTAGGTAGGTTGCAGCCGCTTCTTTGTTGCCACCTTGTTCGGCAGAATCTACTGCCTGACGGGAAAACTCGCGGGCGGCACTGAGCCGCCCGGAATAGGCAGTGGTGTCGGCTTCATTCGCGAGCAAAGTAGCTTCTAGTCCCGGGTCGCTCGCCGACGCTGCCAGCTGCTGCGCCATCCCTGCTGAATCATTTTGCAAAAAAGCAATCTCATACAGAGGCAGATTGAAGTAAGAGCTTTTCATTTTGCGTTCGAGAGCTTGCTCGTACGTGGCTTTTGCCTCATCGATGCGATTCAGGGGGATGTAGTTACGAATCGGGATGTAGTACGAGGGAAGAAAGTTCGGGCTCAAGCGAACCGCCTCTCTGCCGTGTTCCAACGCTTTTTCATATTGTGCTGTATTCGGGTAGATTGCCCCCGCTAAGTAAATATGCGGCAGTGCTGTGCGGGGATAAGCTTGTATCCAAAGCAGGAGGGCTTCTTCGGCCTTTTCCAGATTCCCAGTGACCACCTTTTGGAAGCGAGCTGTGATGAAGTACCTCTCAGGCTCGCTCGTTCGGTCGCGCAGTTCGTAAGCTTTGCGGTTACACTCAACATCCATGCTGAGTTCACCAGAACCGTTATATGCGAGGCCCAACCATGCGTAGGCTAGTGCGAAATTTGAGTCGAGTTCGATGGCCTTTTTATAAAACGGGATAGCCGAAGTGTCACCGGCAGTAATATGCAATTGAAAACCCAAACTGAAGGCCTTCAGGGCCTCAAGCGACGGTGTGGTCGCCTCTTGTAGCGGCGTATTGAATTTCTGCACCGTACTCAGGGACTCGCCGAGTTTCCTCCGCATGTCCGACGCTGTTTTTCCTAGAGCATCGAGCACGTGATTCTTATCATTGGCCTGAGCTTCCGTGCTCGCCAGCGACTTCCCGCTTAGGCAGTTGACGGCCTTGAGGGTAAGAAGGTACTGCGTGCCAATCTGCGCTATCGAACCGTCGAGAACTGCGGCGCTCGCCGTTCGCTGGCAGAGTTCCCGTGCAATAGTTGATGTGAGTTTTGTGTCGGCTGGCCGACCCATCATCTGGAGGGTTTGCTGGATTTGCTGGTCGGAGATAATGCTCAGGAAGGGCGATTGCTCTAGCTGCACCGAGAGTCCTTGTCGCAGCGCACCATCAAATACCGTATCGCCGGTTGTGTTCGTGAAGTCGGCGAGGACAATGGTGTCTTTGTCCGTCAGCGCGTGCACCCTGCGGGAGAAAAACAGCCAACCGGCTGCAGTTAGTCCGATGACCACAATTGTTGCGCCAGCGACCGCTGCCCATCGCATGGATTTCCGGGCGAGCTTCGACTCGGCCTGCGCTGTTGCGGCGGTGGGTGAACGGCTCGTATCCGAATCTCGTTTCAGCCGCTGTAAATCCGTGCGAATTTCTGCTGCGGATTGGTAGCGCAGCTTCCGGTCTTTCTCTAACGCCTTGTTGACGATGCGTTCTAGTTCCGGGGGAGAGTCAGGATTCACCCGTGCCAGTGGGGTCGGCGCTCGGTTTAGAATCGCCTCATGCATAATCGCTGCGGTGCTACCCCCGAATGCCTTCCGCCCCGTCGTCATCTCATAGAGCACCACACCGAAAGAGAACAAATCAGTTCGTGTATCCAGTTCCTCCGCGCGTGCCTGCTCGGGCGACATGTAGGCAATGGTGCCGACAGCCGAGCCCGGGCCGGTCAAGAGTTCCCCTTCGCTGGCGGTCGGCATCTGTGAGACACCGATACTCGGACCAACAGGGACAAGTTTCGCCAGTCCAAAATCCAAAATCTTTGCATGACCACCCGCCGTAACGAAGATGTTCGCTGGCTTGATGTCCCGGTGGATAATTCCCTTTGAGTGTGCCGCGTGCAGCCCGTCGGCCAAACCAATCGCCACATCCAACAACTTCTCCAGTGCCATGGGGCGACCTGCAATAGTGTGCTTTAGGGTCTTGCCTTCAAGAAACTCCATCGCGATGAAGGCTTTACTGTTCTCTTCGCCGATGTCATAAATCGTGCAGATGTTGGGATGGTTTAGAGCAGAGGCAGCCTTCGCCTCCCGTCGAAATCGTTCCAAAGCTTGCCGGTCGCGGGCTAGGTCATTAGGCAGGAGCTTAAGCGCGATGAAGCGTTCCAGACGGGTGTCCTGAGCTTTATACACGACACCCATCCCGCCACCGCCGAGCTTCTCGATGATGCGGTAGTGGGAGACGGTCTCCCCAATCAAAGTCTCGTCGCCAGACATTTGGCTGATATTAGGATGGGGGACTTTGTTAGGTCAACGCGCGGAAACCATTTGAAGACCATTTGATGTTTCGGCATGCGGTTTTGTACGCTCGCCGTCACATCGGCGTCACCACCACCAAAGATGGATTGTAAAGATTTGAAAAGAAAGTAGATTGGCGGATGAGCCTGTAAGCCGGATTCTGTGCCGCGCACTGCTTTGCAGCAGCGCACCGCGACGATCATTCCTCTAGGCCGCACCTCGCGATGCGGCTCCAGCAACCTACCCGAGGGTTCTCCTTCCAAACAGCTTGCGCCATCTGGACGGAAGCGCTCTTCCTTTCGGAAGAGCAACTCAGCGGGCCGGGCCAGCCCTCCCCTCCTATTTGGTCTTGCACCACGCGGGGTTTGCCATGCCGGCGACATTACTGCCGCCGCGGTGGGCTCTTACCCCACCTTTTCACCCTTACCTGCGCGCGAACCATGCAGACATCCCGAAGGTTTTCCTCCGGTCTGCCACCGCGTTACGCTCCGCCGGCGGTATCTTCTCTGTGGCACTTTCCGTGAACCGTCCCAACCAGGTCGGGGCCGTTCCCCTGGCGTTACCAGGCGCGTTTACCCTGAGGCCCATGGCCGAAGGATTGCCCTTCCTTCCATTGGCCCGTCTTCGCTCTCGCGAAGTGGTGTCCGGACTTTCCTCCCGTCCCGGTTTGTAGGGGCGGCTTTATGCCGCCTCTCTTCACCGGAACCAGCGATCGTCCGACTCACCCGCCAACTTCATTGTACCAAAGGATTCAAGAGAAATTTGGTTCTGGCCGGCACACGGTTCTTCAACGGATCTGGCGGTACATCACCAGAGCATCCACAAAACCCAGCTTGGGATGTGCGAAAACTTCCGGCAGCCGACCAACGGTTTCAAAGCCAAGGCTGGACCACAGCTTTACCGCGCGAGTATTGCTGCTGACCACAAAATTGAACTGCACTCCGCGAAAGCCGCGTTCTTTCGCGCGCTCCAGCGAATGCAAGCACATGGTTCGCGCAATACCCCGGCCCTGCGCGGCCAGTGAAGTCACATAGCCGCAATTGGCCACGTGTGCGCCACCACCCTGCTGGTTCGCCTTCAGGAAATACGTCCCCAGAACGTGGCCGTCTTCCACGAAAACGTACACATCCTTTTCCAGTGAGAACCAGAAGGCGAACGCCTCTTCCCGGCTCATGTTGCGCGGAAGCGGGTAAGTTTCCCCTGCTCGAATCATAGGCTCCAGAATTGCCCAAATGGCATCGCGGTCGGCCTCAGTTGCGGAACGTATAGGCAAAAGCGCTTCCTTATTATTTCAAGCCAAGCAATTTTTCGAACCCAGCCTCGTCCAGGATGCTCACGCCGAGTTCCTTGGCCTTGTCGTACTTTGACCCCGGGTCCGCGCCAACGACGACGTAATCCGTCTTCTTGCTCACTGACCCGCTCAACTTCCCGCCGTGCTGCTGCACGATTTCCCCGGCTTCTTCCCGGCTGCGGTGCTCCAGCGCGCCGGTAAAAACAAACGTCTTCCCGGCAAACTTATCGCTTTTGAGCTCGCGCTTTTCCGCCGTTGGACGCACACCGGCTTCGCGCAGCTTTTTGATCACCTTCCGGTTCGCCGGCTCGCTGAAAAAGTCCACGATACTCGCCGCAACCTTCGGCCCCACCTCGGGCACCTTCTCGAGTTCTTCCGCGGACGCTTCCGCCAACTCTTCCAGCGAACTGAAATTCTCCGCCAGCAATTGCGCGGTGCGCTCTCCAACGAACTGTATGCCGAGTGCGTAGATCGCCCGGGAAAGCGGCTGCTTCTTGCTGGCCTCGATCTCTTCCAATAAATTCTGCGCGGACTTTTCCGCCATGCGTTCCAGCGCCGCCACTTCCTTCCGTTCCAGCGAATAAAGATCGGCGACGTCTTTCACCAATCCGGTATCCACCAGCTGGTCCACGATTTTTTCGCCCAGACCGTCGATATCCATGGCATGACGCGCCGCAAAATGCAAAATGGACTCCTTGCGCTGCGCCGGGCAAGCCGCGTTCACGCAGCGATACGCCACTTCCCCCTCGACCCTGTGTACCGCGCTGCCGCACACCGGACATTTCTTCGGCATGTGAAACGCGCGGCGGCTCTTCCCTTCCTTCACCACCTTCAGCACGTGAGGAATCACTTCGCCGGCGCGCTCGATCAATACCGTATCGCCAATGCACAAGCCCAGCCGCTCGATTTCGTCCATGTTGTGCAGTGTCGAGCGGCTCACCGTCACGCCGCCCACTTGCACCGGCTCCAGCACCGCCACCGGCGTCAGCGTGCCCGTGCGGCCCACTTGCACGATGATATCGTTCACCACCGTGGTTTCCTGGCGCGCCGGATATTTGAACGCAATGGCCCAGCGTGGCGCTTTCGCCGTGAACCCCAGTTCATTTTGCAGCGCCGTCGAGTTCACTTTCAGCACCACCCCGTCGATCTCATACGCCAGTTTTTCCCGCTTGGTGTCCCACGACTCGCAGTATTTGATAACTTCTTCGATCCCATCGCAGAGCTGCCAGTCGTCGCTGGCCCGGAACCGCAGCTTTTTGAGCGCCTCCAGCGATTCCGAATGCTTCGCAAACGGCGCCTTGCCATCCACATAAAGAAAATAGGCAAAAAAATCCAGCTTGCGCTGCGCCGTGATGGAGGGATCGAGCACGCGAATCGAACCCGCCGCCGAGTTCCGCGCGTTCACAAATATTTTGCCGCCGGTCTCCTCTTGCTGGCGGTTCAGCTCCTCAAACGCCTTGCGGGTCATAAGGATTTCCCCCCGCACCTCAAACGAACCCGGGACCTTGCATTTCTTCAGCATCGCCGCATCCATCTGCAGCGGGATCGACCGCACCGTCTTCACGTTCGGTGTCACGTCCTCGCCCGTGGTGCCGTCACCCCGGGTCACGCCGCGGACCAGCACGCCGTCTTCATATTGCAGCGAAATGCTCAATCCGTCGAATTTGTGCTCCGCGATGTACTCGATGTCTTCCCGGCCGCTGCCTTCCCGCACCCGGCGGTCCCAATCGCGCAGTGCGTCGTAGGAGAACGCGTTGTCCAGGCTCAGCATTGGCCGCGCGTGGCGCACCGTCGTAAACCCTTCGCGCGGCGTGCCGCCCACGCGGGTCGTCGGCGAACCCGGCGTGACCAGGTCGGGATGCGCGGCTTCAATCTCCTTCAGGCGCTCCATCAGCCGGTCAAACGCCGCGTCGGAAATTTCCGGCGCATCCAGTACGTAATAAAGATATTCGTGATGCCGGATCTTCTCGCGAAGCTCTTCGGCTTCCTTCCGCATCGCTGCTTTGTCTTTTTTCGCCATTTCCGCCTTCGCCATAAGTACCTCGCCTTGGCACGGCAAACCCTTCGTATTATATAGGCCCCGGCGGCAGGGCCGAAGAAGGCGTCTTCCCGGCTGCCTTCGCTAAATCGAGTATCGACCGGTGCTGGGATTCATATTTTGACGTCGGTTGCCGGCCGCGTTGCATGTGCGGCGTTACGCGGCATAACGCACCTGTCCAAATGTGATTGACATCACAGGCGCGCGTGATGCACCACGCTGTCCCCGGCGGGAAGGAGTTGAATACTTCAGCCAAGAGGCGCACTTCCATGCTAGCGAACCGCCTGATCCAACTGATTGAGAACCACTCCAAGTCCTTGACGCATGCGGTCATGCACGACATCGAGACCAGCGAACATACCCGAGCCTTCCGCAAGGTCCCGAAAGAGGAACTCGAGCCCCGCATTGCCGCCACCTACCAAAATCTGGGCAAGTGGATTGGCAACCCGAACGAGGACGACATTCGCCAGGAATATGAAGACTGGGGCCGTACCAGGTTCCGCCAGGGGATCCCATTCAGCGAATTGATCTATGTCCTGATGCTGATCAAGAAACACTTGAGGCGGTTTATCAAGGAACACGGGCTGATCGACTTCTCCGGCGATCGCGTCTCGCCGGAAGAATTCATTCCGATGCAACTTTATACGATCCAGGAACTGAACTACCTGGTCGGCGATTTTTTTGACCGTGCTTTGTATTACCTGGTCCGCGGCCACGAAGCCGCCGCCGCGGCTCATCTCGCCCGCGTCTGATGGAAGTTTACGCTGCATGAGAAGCGCGAACGGTCATGAGCGTTTGGTTCGCCCGCTGGTTCATTCTGGTTTGGCTCCCGGTCAGCAGTTGCTTGCCCCAGGAAGCATCGAACTCGCCTGCAACCACGCAAGCGCAGCAGACAACCGCCGCTCTTCCCGATGCTCCAGTCCCCAAGATTCAGCCTGACAAACAACAGCCGCCGCGCATCTTCTGGATTATTCCCACTTTCAAGGTCACGGAGAGCAAAACGCCGACGACGTTGACGCCGCACCAGAAACTTGAAATCGTCATGAAAGACACGGTGGACCCCTACACCATCGGGTTCACCGCATTCGTTGCCGGCATTGCGCTGGCCTCCAACGATCCTTCGGGATACGGCCAGGGCGCGGCGGGCTACGGCAAGCGCTTCGGGGCCAGTTACGCGGATCAAGCCTCCGCTGGTTTCTTCGGCGGGTTTTTGCTTCCCTCAGTCCTGCACGAGGATCCCCGGTACTATCGGCAAGGCTCCGGGCCGTTCCTGCAGCGCTTCGCTCATGCGCTGGTCCGCCCAGTGGTGACCTACAAGGATTCCGATGGCCGTACGTTCAACTGGTGCGGGCTCATGGGCAGCCTGATGGCCAGCGGCCTTTCCAACGCCTATTATCCGGACGACCAACGCGGCGTGGCCAAGACTTTCTCCCGGTGGGCGACGGGCATCCCGTTCAGTGTGATTGATCACATGGTGGACGAATTCGGCCCCGACCTTCAGCACTTGATTGCGCCAAACAAGCAGCACGCGGAGAATTAGTCCAAACATAAAGCACATCCCCCGAAAGCTCCGAAAATGGCTGCTCCCGTGCTCTGTAGTTTCCAGTTAAAATACGGTCTCCAAGATTCACGCTGGCTTAACTGGCTGGCCGGCGACCACGGGTGCTCCAGACTATGGAATTGCAATTTCCAAACGCGCTGCTGATTCACAACCCAAACGCGGGAAACGGCGGGAATGCCCGGCGCCGGACTATTGACGAAGCTCGAAAGTTTCTTGCCCAACATGGGATTGAGGCCGACCTGGCCGAAACCACAGGTCCCGGCCACGCCACGGAAATCGCACAAGCAGCCACTCGTCAGGGTCGCAGCCTGGTAATTGCCTGCGGTGGAGATGGCACACTGAACGAGGTCGTCAACGGCCTGGCTACTGCGCAAAACGGCCATCGCGTGCCTCTGGCGCTGCTGCCCGGCGGCACCGCCAATATTCTCGCCAAGGAACTCGATCTGCCTTGGGACATCCCGCGAGCCGCGCAGCGCCTGTTGAACGCCGAGATCCGCGAGATTGCGCTGGGCCTCGCCAAACCCCTCGAGCAGCCGGAAAAAGCACGCTATTTTTTGAGCGTTTCGGGTTGCGGACCGGACGGCATGATTGTCTACTCCGTCGATCTCGGTCTGAAGGCGCGTGTGGGAATTCTCGCCTACTGGTGGCAAGGCGCCCGCGAAGTTCTCCGCTACACCTTTCCGCGCTTTCGCGTGCGCACCGGCGACCGCCAGTTGGAGGCGACACTTGTCGTGGTCGGCCGGACGAAAAATTACGGCGGCCCTTTTAAAATCACCGACCAGGCCGACCTGTTCGAAGACCAATTCGAAGTCATGGCCCTGACCACGCAAAGCGGTCTGCGCTACCTCAGCTATCTGCCGACGCTCTGGATGGGCAATCTGCGCAAGGAAGAAGATGTACACTTCTGGAAGGCCGAAACGCTGGTGTGCGAATCGCTGGACGCCAATCCGGTCTACGCGCAGGTGGACGGCGAGCCGCTGGCGCGCCTCCCGGTGGAATTTTCGATCGTGCCGCGCGCCCTGAAGCTCCTGGTGCCGCGCGAAAAAGTGAAAGGCACGGCCGCAATCTCTCTGAAGACCTAGCCGTGGACCCCGGCACGCATGTGCTCGCAAGCCTCGCTTTGGCCCGCGGATTTTTTCCGCGGCAGCCGCGGACGTTTGTCCTTGCCATCGTTTTGGCTGGCACTCTCGCGGACGCCGACCTGCTGACCCTGCTCTTTGGCCCCGGTGCGTATCTTGCTGGGCGCAATACGTGGACGCACTCACTGATCGGCCTGATGCTGATCGTTGGCGTGGCTGGGCTTGTTGGGCGCTGGCTCCATCGAAGCGGCTCCTCTCAAAAAGCGGCGGCCGCTTCGCAGGGCCTTGCTTCGATTTGGCTGGCGACCGCCCTTGCGGCGGTCGCGCATTTGCTCTTGGACCTTGCAACCTCCAGCGGCATCGCTATCTTCTGGCCGTTGCACGCGACGCGCTATTCCTGGGACTTGCTACCGGCCACCGATCTTTGCATCCTCGCTCTGCTCCTTTCCGGTTTACTTCTGCCGGAGCTCTTCGCTCTGGTCACTTCGGAAATCGGCGCCAAAGAGAAAGCCCCCCGTGGACGAAATGCCGCATTATTCGCTCTCGCGCTGCTCTGCCTTTACCTTGGCGGGCGCGCAACCCTGCATGGCAATGCCGTGGCACAACTCGAGGCGCGCGCTTACCGCGGTGAATCGCCCCGGCGCGTCGCCGCGCTTCCGGACTCGCTCTCGCTTCTCACCTGGCATGGCATCGTGGAAACGGTTTCGCTAACCTGCATCATCGACGTTCCCGGCGCCAGCGCCGCTCGCTTCGATCCGGAAAGAGCCGCGTGTGTTCACAAGCCGGAGCCATCGCCGGTGCTGACCGCCGCGCAACAAACGGATGCGATGCATCGGTTCCTGCAGGCCGCGCGCTTCCCCAGAGCCAGCGTCAGCGCAACGGAATTGGGAAGCGAAGTAGTCGTGCGTGACCTGCGTGCAATCGCGGAGGGACAATCCCGTTATGCGCTCGCCGCGCGCGTGTTGCTGGATGCCGGCGGCCAGGTGACCAGCCAGCGCCTCGCCTGGGCGCGCGATGTACATCTTCGTTGATCGGCTTATCGCGCGGATTCGCCCGAAGTGGGTTGATCGCGCAGAATCACCCGCGAAATCAGGTAACTCATCAGCACGAACAGCACAATCACCACGCTGGCTTCCAGCTTGTGATCCTTCAAATACGGCAGAGCGTCGTTGCCATAGCGGATCGCCAGATAGCCGACCCCGAAATAGCGAATCGCCCGCGCCAGCGTGACAGCGGATGCAAAACTCCACAGCGGAACTTCAAACACGCCGGCCGCGAACACGAATATCTTGAACGGCGTCGGCGGCGGCAGCAGCGCTGCAATCAACATGCCCACAAATCCGTTTTTTTCCACCCAATGCCGCACCGCGGCGCCGCGCTCGCCCGCTTTCCGGTGAAAAAATGCTTCCCCGCCCTTTCGCGCCAGAAAATACAAGAGCAAACAACCCAACACCGATCCCGCGCCCGCCATGAAGGCGTAAAAAGGCATCCGCGCTGGATGTTCGATGGAGAGTTCGATAAGCAGAAGATCGTTGATGACCGGGAACGTCAATACCGACGAATCGAGAAAGGAAATGAGGAACAATCCTGGCGCGCCCAGCGTGCCCGCGAACGCAACAATCTTCTGTTTCCATCCGCTCATCTTTGGATTCAAGAGTTCTTCCTTCGAAAAAATTGCCCTCAGTCTAAGGGCTTCCGCAGCGTTTCACAAATTGCCCGCGTCAGGGCTGACAGATCGCTTGCGGAAATCACCAGTGGCGGCGTCAGATAGACTACGTCGCCAAATGGCTTAATCCAGCAGCCCTTCTCGACGAATTTTGCGCGGAGTCCCAAAGCATCCACCACGCGTTCCATTTGCACCACGCCGATGGCCCCTTTCACGCGAACTTCGCGAACTCCCGGCATATGCGCACAACAAGCCAGCTCTTCTCGAAGCTGTGCTTCAATCGCCTGGGCTTGCGCGATCCGCGGTTCGCTCTCGAACAGGTCCAGCGACGCATTCGCCGCCGCACATCCCAGCGGATACGCCATGAACGTCGGCCCGTGCATCAGCGCCGCTTCCGGATCATCCGATAGAAACGCCGCGTACACCTTCTCGCTGGCCACCGTCGCCGCCAGCGGCACCGTGCCTCCCGTCAACGCCTTCGATAAACAAATAACGTCCGGCACCACGCCGGCTTGTTCACACGCAAACAGCGAACCCGTACGCCCAAAGCCGGTAAAGATCTCGTCGAAAATCAGCAGCAAATCGTGCCGCTCGCAGAGCCGCCGAAGCTCCGCACATACTTCCAACGAATGAAACCTCATTCCGCCCGCGCCTTGTACCAGCGGCTCGACGATCACCGCGGCGATTTCCCGCCGGTGCACTTCGAGCAAGCGATCCAGCTCGCGCGCCTTTTCCGTGGACTCCGGTAATTCGGCCACGAACTGCTCGGCCACCACTCCGCGGAACATCCGGTGCATCCCTTCTTCCGGATCGCACACGGACATCGCCAAAAACGTATCTCCGTGGTACGCATTGCGAAAGCTGACGAATTTCGTGCGGCGCTCGCCCTGGTTCAGCCAGAATTGCACCGCCATCTTCATCGCCACTTCCACCGCCACCGATCCGGACTCCGTGAAAAACACGTGCCGCAAATCCCCGGGCAGCAGCGCCGCCAGTCTCGCCGCCAACCGGTAGCCGGGCTCGTGAGCCAAACCGCCGAACATCACATGCGGCAATTCGCGCAACTCCTTCTCCACGGCCGCCACAATATGGGGATGCCCATATCCGTGGCACATCGTCCACCAACTGGCGATCCCGTCAATCAATTCGCGGCCATCCGCCAGGCGCAGCCGCGCGCCGCGCGCGGACACCACCGGCAGCGGCAGCGGCGCCGTCTTCATCTGCGCGTATGGCAGCCAGACATTTTCGAAATGAAGCCAGGGAGGTTTCGTCATTCGTTACTGCGCGAACGCCGACCGGTCGAAATGGTTCAGGAATACCTGCATCAGCGCGGTGCGATGGAGATTCGGAAGCTTGGGAATCTCGCCGATCACGCGCACGTGGCCAAATTTTTCGATGGTGTCGCGATTCTCGCGATTCTGATCGCCGATCAGCACCACACCGTGTACGGGAAGCTCCGCCGCATGCAATGCGGCCAGCGTCAGCAACGTGTGATTGATGGTGCCCAGCCCGCTGCGCGCCGCCAGAATCACCGGCAGCTTGAACTTCACCATCAAATCCAGCATGAACTGCTTCGAATTGATCGGCACCAGCACCCCGCCCGCGCCTTCCACCACCAGCCAGTCGTTCATCAGGCTGGGCGGCAGGCTGATGCGGTTCAAGTCGATTTCCACCCCGGCCCAGCGCGCGGCCAGATCGGGCGAAACCGGGGGCACGAATTTGTAAACCTCGTCCAGCGTGCGGTCCGTTCCAATTCCCGCCAGCCGCATCACATTCACGCGGTCGGAACCTTCAAGCGTGCCCGTCTGAATGGGTTTCCAGTAAATGGCGTCTAGCGCCGCGCAAAGCAAGGCGGCGAGCGTCGTTTTGCCGACCCCCGTGTCCGTGCCGGTAATGAAAAAGTGCCGCCTCATGCGTGCCTCGTTGTCGCACACGATGCCTCATGCGAGCGCCAAGCCACTAAGGCTCGAACCAGGCGCGAAAGCTCTTCTTCTGCGATGCGCACCGTAAGCGACAATCGCAGCCGCGATGTGCCCGGCGGCACTGTGGGCGGCCGGATGGCCCGCACCGCGAATCCCTCGCGCTGCAAATGCTCGGCGGCCTCCAGCGCCGCCTCATTCGAATGCAGCACCACGGGCACGATCTGACTCCCAGTCCCTGCCGTATCAAATCCTTCCGCCCGCAGCGATTCCCGTAATGCGGCCGCATTACCCAGCAGCAAGTCACGCTCGCGGTCCATTCCTTCGGCCAGCTGCAACGCCGCGCCAATCTGCGCCGCCATATAAGGTGGCAGCGCGGTCGAAAAAATGAACGTGCGCGCGTGATTCACCAGATGGTCTTTTAACACCGCCGAACCGCACACAAACGCTCCCGCGGAAGCGAGCGCCTTGCCGCACGTGTGTATCAAGGCCAGCACGCGGTGTGTCAATCCTGCGGAAATTGCCAGACCGCGCCCCGAAGGGCCTTGGACGGCGGTGGCGTGCGCCTCATCCAGAATCAGGGCAGCATTGTATTTTTCCGCCAGATTCGCGATCTCCGCCAAAGGCGCGATGTCCCCATCCATGCTGAAAACGCTCTCCGTAACAATCACCTTGCGCCACGGCGCGCCGGCTTCCTGGCGGAGTGCGTCTTCCAGTGCATTCAGATTCAGATGAGGATAAATGACTTTGCGCGCTCCAGACAAGCGCATCCCGTCAATCAGACTGGCGTGATTTTGCTCGTCGCTGAAAATCACGTCGTCCTTGCCCACCAGCGACGATAGCAGTCCGACATTCGCCCCGTAACCACTCGTGAAAAACAGCGCCGCTTCCGTTCCCGCAAACTTCGCAAACTCTTCCTCAACCTCGCGCCACTCTTCCGTCTGCCCGGAAAGCAGCCGCGAGCCCGTGCCTCCGACGCGTTCGGCGCGCTGCACCGCTTCCGCTACCGCCTTTTGCAATGCCGCGCTCTCCGCCAGGCCGAGATAATCGTTCGAACAAAAATTGACCCCTCGAATTTCCGCAAGGTTGCGGCGCTGGTTGCGATGGTCCAGGAAGCGCAGTCCTTCGTACAGCCTGGCTTTCCACGAGGCTAGGGCGTCAGACGGCATGCGGCTCAAGGGGCTTCATGCCCAGGCTCTGGAGCAGCAACTCGTCCTCATCGGCTCCGGGATTAGGCGTGGTTAGAAGTTTTTCGCCAACAAAAATCGAATTGGCGCCGGTTAGAAAGCACAGTGTCACTGCTTCCGGCGAAAGCTGTTTGCGCCCCGCGGCCAGGCGCACCCGCGAAGCGGGCATCAATATCCGCGCCGTGGCAATCGCTCGCACCATTTCCATCGGGTCCAGCGCCGGCACTTTCGCAAGCGGTGTGCCCTCCACGCGAACCAGCATGTTGATCGGCACGCTCTCCGGGTGCGGGTTCAAATTTGCAAGCTGGTGCAGCAACCCTACGCGATCCGTATCTTTCTCTCCCATGCCCAGAATGCCGCCGCAGCAAACCGTGATGCCCGCTTTCCGCACCGACGCCAACGTGCGCAGCCGCTCCTCATACACGCGCGTGGTGATGATCGCTCCGTAGAATTCCGGCGAAGTATCCAGATTGTGGTTATACGCCGTCAGCCCGGCTTCCTTCAGCCGCACCGCCTGCTCGTCGGTCAGCATTCCCAGCGTGCAGCACACTTCCATGCCGAGCGCCGCAACGCCTCGCACCATTTCCAGAACTTTTTCGAAATCTCGCCCGTTCGGCGCCTCGCGCCACGCCGCGCCCATACAGAACCGCGTCACCCCCCGCCCGGCCGCTTCATTCGCCACCGAAATCACATGCTGCGGATCAAGCAGCCCCTGGCGCTCCACCTCGGCGTCATAATGAGCGCTCTGTGGACAATAGGCGCAATCCTCTGGACATCCCCCGGTCTTGATGGAGATGAGTTGGCAGGTCTGCACGCGGTCCGGCGCATGAAATTGGCGATGAATGGTCTGTGCCTGGAAAATCAGGTCCGGCAGCGGCGTGCGGTAAATGGCTTGGACCTCCGCCTTGCTCCAGTCGTGCCGCAACAATGCTTCGTGCTTTGCAGTTGTAGCCGTCCCCGTCGATTCTGTGGTCATCCGTCCGTCTTCGCCCGCTCAGATTAGGAAAGCAAACTCTTTGTAAGACTGACATGTTACCACTGGAGTCAGCCTTGCGCGCAATCGCCTTGCAGTCCATTCGGCGGGTAAGATGGCGCATTTTCTCCCCCGCCGGACGATAGCAAAGAATTTGACCAGCTATTAGCGAAATGTTATAAAACATCGTTTCCACCTTCCCTAGCTGCGCGACCTCAAGGGTATTGCATGGGTGTTGAGGGGTGGTCCTGACCCTCCCAGGGTCTGAGGGGTGGTCGCGCCGGGGTTGGAACCGTTCCCGTCCTGTTTGCATCGCGGGATTTCCTTGGGATTCAAGGAGATGTCCCGCGCAGACGCTGGCTCGCTCCCGGGTTTGGGAGCGCCATGCTCCTTATTAAGCGGAATGGGTGTGTGAAGTTTTGCGGTCTCGAAGGCGCGGGCCGGAACCGGCCGAAGTAGAGCGCCGCCAGGTAAATTACACGTTCGGAGGAAAGTTCATGAGTCTTGCGATGGACACGGCCAGGTCCACCGGCCTTGGTTTCACGAAAAGGTTCGCGGCGGCCGCCGCGTGCCTTCTTGCGAGCGATGCCGCCCTGCTGGCGAAGCCCGCGGAGGAAACTGCGGGCGGCGAAGCCAGTCTGAAGCTTCCCGATTTGTCGACGGTTACATTTCTCGGCATCGACGGGCACAAATTGCTGCTCTTCGGAATCGTCTTTTGCCTCTTCGGCCTCGGTTTCGGCCTTTGGATTTACACCCGCCTGAAGAATCTTCCGGTCCATCAGTCTATGCGGGACATTTCCGAACTCATCTACGAAACCTGCAAAACCTATCTCAACACCCAAGGCAAATTCCTCCTCCTCCTCTGGGTCTTCATCGCTATCGTTATCGTGCTCTACTTCGGCTGGCTCGCTCCCGTCCCCGGAAAGTCCGTCGCCACCACTTTGCCGATCATTCTCTTTTTCAGCCTCGTCGGCATGGGCGGCAGCTATAGCGTGGCGTGGTTCGGCATTCGCGTGAACACCTTCGCCAATTCCCGCACCGCTTTCGCCGGCCTGCGCGGGAAGCCCTACGCCATCAACCACATTCCCCTCGAAGCCGGCATGAGCGTTGGCATGATGCTCATCAGCGTGGAACTCCTGATGATGCTCATCATTCTCCTCTTCATCCCCGGAGACTTTGCCGGCCCCTGTTTCATCGGCTTCGCCATCGGTGAATCCCTCGGCGCGGCGGCGCTGCGCATCGCCGGCGGCATCTTCACCAAAATCGCAGATATCGGCTCCGACCTGATGAAGATCGTCTTCAAGATCAAGGAAGACGACGCGCGCAACCCCGGCGTCATCGCCGACTGCACCGGCGACAATGCCGGCGATTCCGTGGGCCCCACGGCCGATGGCTTCGAAACCTATGGCGTCACCGGCGTCGCCCTCATCACCTTCATCCTCCTGGCCGTCAAGAGCCCCACCGTCCAGGTGCAGCTCCTGGTCTGGATCTTCGTGATGCGCATCATCATGCTGGTCGCCAGCGCCGCGGCCTACTTCATCAACGGCTTCATCGCCAAGGCCAAATACGGCAATGCCGATGACATGAACTTCGAAGCTCCGCTCACATCGCTGGTGTGGATCACTTCCTTTGTCTCCATCGCGCTGACTTACGTCGTGTCGTCGCTCATCATCCCGACCCTCGGCGGCGACTCCACCCAGTGGTGGAAGCTCGCGACGATCATCTCCTGCGGCACGCTGGCCGGTGCCGTCATTCCCGAATTGGTGAAGGTCTTCACCTCCGTCGAATCCGCCCACACCAAGGAAGTCGTCACCTCCGCGCAGGAGGGCGGCGCATCGCTGGGCATTCTTTCCGGCTTCGTCGCCGGAAATTTTTCCGGCTACTACCTCGGCCTCTCCATGGTTGCTTTGATGTCGATCGGCTACGTCGTTTCACAGCAAGGGCTGCACACCCTGATGGCCGCGGAGCCGGTCTTTGCATTCGGTTTGGTGGCGTTCGGTTTCCTTGGCATGGGGCCCGTCACGATCGCCGTCGATTCCTACGGCCCGGTCACCGACAACGCGCAATCGGTTTACGAATTGTCGTTGATCGAACAAATCCCCGGCATCCAGCAGGAACTCAAGAAGAATTACAACATCGACGTGAATTTCGAGCGCGCCAAGCACCTCCTGGAAGCCAACGACGGCGCCGGCAACACCTTCAAAGCCACCGCGAAACCCGTGCTCATCGGCACGGCCGTCGTCGGTGCTACCACCATGATCTTCTCCATCATCATGGCCCTCACCAACGGCCTTGCCGCCAACGTCGACAAGCTCTCGCTGCTCCACGCTCCCTTTGTCCTGGGCCTCATCAGCGGCGGCGCCGTGATCTACTGGTTCACCGGTGCGAGCACCCAGGCCGTGACCACCGGTGCTTATCGCGCCGTCGAATTCATCAAGGCCAACATCAAGCTCGAAGGCGTCGATAAAGCCAGCATCACAGACAGCAAGAAGGTCGTGGAAATCTGTACGCGTTACGCCCAGAAAGGCATGCTCAACATCTTCATCTCCGTCTTCTTTGCCACGCTGGCGTTTGCCTTCATCGAGCCCTTCTTCTTCATCGGCTACCTCATCTCCATCGCCACTTTCGGGCTGTATCAGGCCATCTTCATGGCCAATGCCGGCGGCGCTTGGGACAATGCCAAGAAAATCGTGGAAGTCGAGCTCAAACAAAAAGGCACGCCGCTCCACGACGCTACGGTCGTCGGCGACACCGTCGGCGATCCCTTCAAGGACACCTCCTCCGTCGCGCTCAACCCGGTCATTAAGTTCACCACGCTCTTCGGCCTCCTGGCCGTCGAGCTTGCCGTGAGCCTGACATCCAACCAGGGCAACACCTTGGCCCACATCCTGGCCGCGGCCTTCTTTGCCGTCTCCCTCTTCTTCGTCCACCGTTCCTTCTACGGCATGCGCATCAAGGGCGCCGCCAGCCGCTAATCCAGACGCGCGCCGCCGATTGGTGGCGCGGCATCGCAGCGTTCTGCCTGCTGCGAATTTCTCGGTCACAAAAATATAGGGGCGGCTCCGAGCCGCCCCTTTCCGTCTCACCGAGATCTCAAGTAAGAAACCTGTTTTGGGTAGTGGCCGGTCTTCAGACCGGCGTTTTTGCCGCCTTCGGCCTCCTCTCCGGACTACCCCCGCACCAATCCCGGAAACTTGCGCGGACTATTCTCGAACCCAGGGAACACCGGCGCCAAATCCTTGACCCCAAGGTGCTTCGTCAAGATTTCGCCCACCACGGACCGAAAATCCGTGGTCAGTGCCAGGTCGCGCCCCTCGTTTAACTGGTGATCGTTCAGCCCGGGCCATTGACCATAAACCCGCCCCCCTTTCACGTCTCCACCCATCACGAACATGCAATTCGCATGACCATGATCGGTGCCGCGATTCCCGTTCTCTTTCGCCGTGCGCCCGAATTCGCTCATCGTCACCACCACCACGTCGCCCATCCGGTCGCCCATGTCCCGGTAAAACGCCGCCAGCGAATCGCTCAAATCGCGCAATAAATTCGCCAACTGTCCCTGCGTGCTGCCCTCGTTCACGTGGTTGTCCCAACCGCCGCAGTCGAGAAACAACACTTCCGCGCCGATATTCGCCTTGATCATCACCGCAATCTGCTGCAGTCGCTGTCCCACGGGCGATCTCGGATACTCCGCCCCATTTTCCGCCGGATATTTCGCCGGATCGATCTTCCGCAGCATGTCGATCGCTTCAAACGTCTCCGTGCCCGTGCCATGCAGCGCGTTGTCCACGGTCTGCGCGTACATAGCCTCAAAACCGCCTTCCGCAACGCTGGCCATCGCCGCCGATTGCGGCTGCACCTTGAACTGCCGCAAGTCCGGAATTGCAATCGCGCCGGTGCTGCCTTGCAACATTCGCGGCAGATTCGGTCCCATGGCCACGGCGCGGAACGGCGATGCATTTTCTTCCGGCATCGTGCCCAGCGCCCGGTCAAGCCAGCCATCCTCCGTAGCCTTCACGCCGGGTGTTCCCGACTCCATGTAATCCTGCGCATCAAAGTGCGACCGCGTGGGGTCCGGCGATCCCGCTGCGTGCACAATCGCCAATTCGTTCTTCTGAAACAACGGCGCAAACGACGCCAGCGCCGGATGCAATCCGAAAAATCCGTCGAGATCGATCGCCGCATCCCCTCCGCCCCGCCGTGGCTCCGGAATCGCGATTGTCGGCCGCAGGCGGTAATAGTTTGGCTCCCCAAAGGGCACCACAATGTTCAGTCCGTCCGCCGCCCCGCGCTGGAACACCACCACGAACTGCTTCTTCCCTGCCGGTGGCGTCGCGGCGATCGCCCGCTGCAAAAAGGCCGGCATCGTGCTCAACCCCGCCAGCGCAATCCCGCCCTGCTTCATGAAATACCGCCGCGAGAACCTTCCTGGTCTCCTGCCCTCGCAACACTCGTTGTTCATCGCTGCACCTCGATCGTTAGCGCCGCCATTTTGGCGGCAAGCAAGCTGGCCGGCGCGAGCCGGCCCTATCTCCGTTGAAACTCCGGCGCTCCCAGCACCAATCCCGTCACCACTCCCAAATCCACCTGTTTCACCGGATCGTCCAGCTTTGCCTGCACCACCTGCGGATTCTCCAACTGCTTCTCCAGCGTCCCCACCGTGCTCGGGGAAGCCTGCCCATCCAAAAATACCTTTACCGCCCGATCCAGAGCCGCTTTCGGCTCGCTCGCCGAATCTGTCCCCAACAGCGCTCCCACATCGCTTCGCGAGCCGCGCACTCTGTTCCCCGCCAGCGCCAGCGAGAAATTCAGCCGGTTCAGCAGCGCGCCCGTATTCACCCAGGTCTCTGCCTTGTCCGAATAACCTGTCGGCGGTTGGCACTGATAGAGCGGCTCGCCAATTCGTCCCACCCAGCCCACCAGCGGCATCGGGGTGTCCACGTCCGTCCCCAGCGCGCGCACCGAGCTCACCACCAGCTCGAACGGCGTCTTCACCTTTGCCCGGTACGCCTCGCGCGACCAAAACTCCGGCGAATAAATCATCGTGCGCAGCACTTCGCGGATGTCGCCATCCGATTTCAGAAACGTCTTCGACATGCGCTCCACCAGCGCCGGCGGCGGATTATCCGAAACAAACCGCCGCGCCAGTTTCGTCGAAATAAACTTCGCCGTGTTCGGATTCTTCGACAGCAGCGCAATCACCTCTTCCCCGTCTTTCATCCCCCCGGCATTGATCTTTTTCCCCAGCACCGTCTTTGTATACGGGTCGTGCAGCCGGTCATCGAATTTGAATTCCGCGATTTCCCTGGGCTTCTCGATCGTCCAGCCCGTAAAGCACCGCGCCACCTCGGTGACGTCTTTCTGCGTATAACCGCCGTCCACGCTCAGCGTGTGCAGCTCCATCAGTTCGCGGCCGTAGTTCTCGTTCAACCCGCGCTCCTGCTTTTTGTTTTGGGCCGGCTGCGGTGGCGGGGGAGGGTAGCCGAAGCGACGCCGCATCTGTTGCCGCATCGCCCGCTCTTGCGCCAGCCGCTGCGCGGCGTTCGGATCGACACTCAGAAAGTTATCCAAATAAAAAAGCATCGCGGGGCTTTTCGCCGTTGCGGTCACCAGGTCGCGGAACTTGCCGAAAGCGTGCGGCTGAATCACGTCCCGCTCGTACGATGTGAGGTACCACTTCACCTCCCCCTTGCCCGCATACACGTTGAAGTGGTTGAACCAGAAATCGTCCATCACTTGCTGGAACTGCCGCTCGCTGTAAATCGCCCGCAAGGTTTTCGCCATCGCCAGTTCTTCGACAATCCGTACCGGCCGCTTGCTGTCATCCGAAACCGCCCGCGGCACGGCATTCGGATCGATGTTCAGAGGGTCTCGGCGCCTTCCCCGCGTTGCCGGATCGAGCTTCATTGGCGATGGCGTTTCCGTGTTGCTCGCCATCCTGCTGGGCTCGGATGTATCTGGAGTTTTCCCGCCCGAAGAAGAATCCATTTCCGCCGCCATGTTGTTGATGGCGGAGTCCGCGCCTTGTGAAGCCTGCTGTACGGGATCCATCTGGTTGCCGGCGGCAGCGGTTCCGCTCTTGTTCGCCTGCATGTCCCGCGCGATCACCGCGGCCGCCGCGTCGCCCGGCCGCTGCTCTTGATTCTGATTTCGCGCCCGCTGCTCCTGCTTGGCCGCCGGCTTCGGCTGTGGATATTCCGCCAGCAATTGCGCTGGGGACATTTTTAGTGTGGGATAAACTTCCAGCCGCGCTTCTACGGCCGAGTCGTCAATCGATTGCGGATTCAGTTGCTGATCGATCCACTTCGCCAGGCCCATCTGCTTGACGCGGTCGATATCGCCGGGGCGCGGCCCGTAGGCCAGCCGGTTCAATGCGTGCAAAATCGCTTCTTCCGCCGAAAGCTCTGTGATGGGCAGCCCCTTCAATACCGGATCTTGCTTGGGCTTTTTCTCGGCGGCAGGCCCGGCCAGGACGACCGGAACACCGGGTCCAACCGATAAACATGTCGTGAAGGAAAGCGTCAAGGCCAGCAGAGCGCGCGGCGTGTGGTGGAGCGATCGAACAGGTCTCCCGGATGCAGTTCGGGGTAGGCAGTCATCCAGCAGTCGCATGATAACGAGCTTAACCCTCATCCCTGCGAAAAGTTGCTCATTGGAAGGAAAGGTGTCGCGAAAGTATAGCGAAGCCTCGCGCCTGGTAGCGCAACCATCTTGGCGGCAAGCGTTCAGTTTGCCCCAGTCAATAAGACGCATTCTCCGCGCCAAAAACCCAAAACCGCTCGCGCAAACTATGCCGCCTGCTAATTCGTCAGCGTAAACGCCGCTTCCCTCACCGGAGCTTGATTGTGCGCGCCATCCACCGCCTGCAACACCAGCGTGTATTTCCCCGGCGGCAGCTCCTTCAAAGGCACCACCATCCCAAACGGCACCACCGCGTTGCCCTTCACAATGAATTCGTCCAGGTAAACCGCGCCGGTGAAAAACACCTGCTTGTTCGAGGAGTCCAGAATGCTGTACGCCGCCGCAATTTTCGGCGGCCCATCTGTCGTCAGCAGCGGTTCATATACCTGCGAATAAATCACCACCTTGTCCGTCTTCTTGAACTCGTAATTCGCCGACGGCGTAATCTGCATGCCCTTGATGATCATCGGCGTCCGGTCTTCCAGTAAAGATGCGTCGACGTCGGTGGCAATCTGATCCACCGGCTGCACCGTATTCGATAGCACCACCCCGCCCAGCGTCAACCGCTTCCCATCGTAGGGATCGATCCGCAGCGGCCGCTCGATCTTCGCAAAACCCTCCCCGCCCGAGCTCAGCACTACCGAAAGTTTGTAGGTCCCCGGCGCCGCGTCGAACTGGTTCTGGTATTGATACGGATGCTTGGTGAACTCTTTCCACTCATCCTTCTCCAGGTCGAAATTCAGCGTGTCATTAAACCGCGCCCCCACCGTTCCATCCGGCTTGTACGCAATTCCCAGCACGTTCACATTCGCGTGATACTTCCCTTTTTCCTTGTTGAACACCACCGATTCCCCGGGAATTTCCATCGCTAGATTCACTTGCGCCACGTTTGGCGCCGAATAAAAGAACGGCGCCTCCAGCGAACCCTGAATACTGCCCGGCTGAGCGCCGGCGGCCTGCAATTCCATCTGTTTCTCGATCGGTTTTCCATCCAGCGGATTCGTGGGCCGCACATTGCAATAGCCGCTGCGCGAGCGCACCTGCATCCCGCCGTGTTCCATCTTCACCTTAATGGCATGGCAACTCCCCTCGGCGCTTCCCGGTGGCACATAACCGAGGACATAAAATTCATTCTGTTCTCGCGCGATGCGATCGAGTCCGCCCAGCAGATCATTCGTATTAATGATCGCGAATCCCCCGGTCCCTTCAGCCAGCGCCAGTAAAAGTTGCTGGTTCGTCGCTCCGGTCTCCGGCAACGTTGGCAGAATGGCTCGCGGCGCATTATTCGGATTGTTGTAATAGCTGTTGTAGGGAGAATTGATTGGTCGTGTCCCTCCTCCGCCATATCCCCCCGCCGGCCCGCCTCGCGTGCCACCCGCTCCTCCTCTGCCTCCCGGAGCGCCCCCACCGCCGCCCCGGCCACCTCCCGCTGCACCCCCTCCCGCCCCACCGCCACCCGCTCCACCGCTGGGTGCTCCGCCTCCGCCCCCACCTGGATACCCGCCGCCACCGCCAGGCTTCTGCGGCTCAAACGCCATCTCCCCGTGATAGCTCGCAAACACAACGCGAGGGTAATGCTCGCTCCCGTGCGGTTGCGCGGCGATCACTGCGTTTCCTCCCCCGGCGCCCATTCCGGGGTTTGTGTTGCGCCCCGCATTCGGTGCAATCAAGCCCCGCACATCCAGCGGATACACGGAGACGTTGGCCTTGTTGCAGGCATCGATCGTCGCCGTCAGCTCCGAAAGAATTTCCGGATCGTCGGTCGGAAACCCCGCTGAGAACAGGATCAGTATCTTGCGCCCGGGAATTGCCGCCAGGTTTTTCGCCAGGCTGCGAAGCGAAAGCAGCATCGTCCTCGCCGCGTAAAAAGACTCTCCTCCCAGCGAGCCGAGGTTTGTCGAAGGGATCAGCGCGGGAGCCATATCTGAGTTTGCCGGGGCATTCGAGGCCACGTCCGCGTGTTTCACGCCATTCACCGCCGCGGTCAATAAATCCGCATTGGCCGTAAAGTTCTGCCGGATTTGCAGCATCCCCCCGAAATCCGCTACCGCCATCACCGTGTCCGGGCCGGCGCTTTTCTGGATGAATTGAACGGCGGCGGCTCGCGCCTGAATCTGATCCGGCGCCTGCATCGACGAATTGTCGAAGAACAGCACCAGATAATGCCTCTGTCCGCCCGCCGGAGAATTAGGATCGCTGCCAAACGAGAAGCTCGAGATGGGCTGCTCCTTATTGTCTTCGTAAACCTTGAAATCCTGCTTCGTCAGTTCGTGCAGGTAATTTCCCTTTTTGTCCGTGACCACCGCATCCACCAGCACGATGCGGGACTCCGTCCGAATCGCTGGAGTTGTCGCCACAGGTTGCTCTTGCCCCTGCGCCACCGGCTTCGTTGGTTCCTGCGCTGGCGCGGGAACCACCAAGGCCATGCGCGCCAAGCAACACGCAAGGAACACGCCTGCTTTTGGAACGATTCGCATCTGCCCGGCCATAACCGCCTCCCTAAAACGGAATTTCCACCGTGCCATTCCGCGCCGCCATCTGCGCCCCTTCCGAATCCCGCACCACTTGCCGCACCAGGTAGCGCCCCGGCTTCACCGTGAAACTCGATTTCACGGTCAGGCCCGTGTGCGTCAACCGTTCATACGTTGTTTCCCGCAGGCGCATCTCAACGGTTTTTTCCCCGCCGGTGACGAAATTTCCGTTCTCATCGAAAATCGCCGTCGCCAGCGTCAGGTTGTCCAGGCTGCGCCCATCCGCCTTGCGGAAGTGCATGTTTTGCAGGTCCAGCCGCGATACCACGCTCAACCGCGCGTCCTTCGCGTCGCTTTTGAAATACTGCGTCTGCAAATCCAGCGGCAGTTCGTTGATCTCTTCCTGAGAGAAAATCTCGTCCTGAATCTCTTGCCGCGCAAGCTCCTGCGGATCGTCCGCTTTCCGGGGAGCAAAGTACCCGTGCCTCGCCTGCACCGAATAGTTCGTTTTCTTCGCCAGCTTCACGTTCAGCAGATGGTATTTGCCATCCATCTTGCGGTTCTGCGGTGTGAATCCCAGCATGTAGGAAACTTCCGGCGCCAGCGCGGCCAGTTGCAATCCACCCAGCAAATCATTGGAGTTGTGAAAGAACGTCCCGCCGGTCCCCAGCGCCAGATCTGTCAGCAAAAACTGGTTTTCGTACTGTTCTTCCACGCGGTACGTCGTCTTGTATCCCCCGGTGCGAAACGTATCCGACGACGGCCGCGAAATGTCTCCCATTACGTCCGGCGTGTACAGGCCGCGCGCATCCAGTGTATTGATCACCACGTTCGCCCGGTTCGCGCGATCCAGTATTTCCGATTCGTCCGGGTAGTTGTTGGCCAGAATGAACCCCGGCGAAACCAGCACCAGGTAGCGCTCCCCCGGCATCGTCGCCAGCCTGCGGATGAAATCGTCCAGGTGCCGGTAGGTGTAATTGCTTTCCGTATCTCCCGCGTTCAGCGCTTGCATCGCGGCGGCGTTTACCACCGGCAGCGCCTGCGACCTTTTCGTTTCGTCCCCGCTGAACTGGCATTGAATCGTTTCTTCCAGCGCCACCGCGGTGACGTCCGCGTTGTTTTGGTTCACAATCTGGTCCGCCATGTAATACGTAATCTCCGGGCATTCCGCCCCGATTGGCTTCGGCATCAGCGGATGCGGGATCACCCCGTAGATGGCGCGGTGCAGCGCCTCTCTGTCCGAGGTAAACTCCACCGTGTTCTGCCCGGACGTGCTGAATATCGCCACGCGGTCGTTTGGCCCGATCTTCTCCAAAAAACGGCCGGCTTGTTGCCGCACATACGCGGCGTCTTCCATCGCAAGATGGATATCGTCGAAAACCAGCGCCACGAATCGCCCGGGCAACGTAACAGGCTTTGCCGGCGCTCCCAGATCGCCCTGTGTCTGGGACGCTGCGGCGTCGCGCTGCATGCGGCTCTCGGGCGTCTCCACCGAAAAGTTCGTAATGTTTTGCAGTTTGCCCTGATCGTAGAGCAGGAAATCCTGTTTTGTCAGGCTCCCCACGGCTTTGCCATTCGGCTCGCGCACTGTCACGCGCACCTGCACCAGGTTCACGCGAACCTTGAACGTCGCGCTCGTTTCTGTCTGTGAAATTTCCGAGCCGTTGTCGGCCTTGGGCTTGTTCGCGGAATCCGCCGCTCCGGCGGCTTTCGATTGCGTTCCCGCGCCCGGAGCGGCCACCGCAGGCGCAGGTGCGTTTGCCGGGGACTGCGCTTGGGAGCACGGACCAGCAACGAGCAAAAAGACAGGGGATAATAGCCGGAGGATGCGGCGAAGCGGGTTCCGATCGGGCAAGCGCGGGTTCATCCCTTCCCTAGCTCCCATTCGCGTCCTGGGCTTCCCTCACTCCCAGAGACACACCACTGAGCGCCTCGCGCGGGTGGGATTCATCGACTATACGCCGCCGCTTTTTCAGGTGTCAACGCGCCGCTTTGATACCCTTCGAGTGTCCTCTGATCCTGGGTTTCCAAGTAGCGCAGCAGGTAGGGGTCGCCCGACTCCGTGACCACTCGGAAAAACGTCTCGCCGGCCGAATACCACCGGTCTTCGATCTGCGCGATTGGAATCGGCTTCTCGCCAAACTTCTAGATGCGCGGCGATTCGTCCGCCTTATAACCCGCGTAGGAAATCACCTCAACGACTTCCGTCGGCCACCTCCAGAAATTGCTCCGGAACATGCGCCACGGCCATTCCTTCAATATCGGATGGCCTCGCTGCCACGCGCTCCGTTCCTTACCCAATTTTCTCGCAATCGAACCCCAGATTCTACCGGGATTGCCGGTGCGTCGCTTCCTCCGCGTTCCACGCCGCGCCCAGCAGCACGATCACCGCCGAAATCTGCATCCAGATCAGCAACCCGATCACCGCCGCCAATCCGCCATACAACACACTGTAGGAAACCCGCCTCACGTACAGTCCAAATGCCGCGTTCACCAGCCACCACAGCAGCGTCGCCACCACCGCTCCCGGCAGAACCTGCACCAGCCGCTCTTCCTCGTCCGGCCGCGCCACCCAATAAATCACCGCCAGCGCCAGCATCGCCAGTATCATTGCCACCAGCGGAAAAAACACCAGCCACAATCCGCTTACAAACGCGTGCTTCCCGATAATTCCCGTCAGCCAGTGCCTCAGCGGCCTCCCGAAAACTCCCAGAATTCCCGCCACAAGAATCGGCGCAAACGTAATCACTAGCAGCAACAACCCGCGAAACTGCCGGTGAAAAAAACCCAAGCGCTCCTCGTCGCCGTAAATCAGGTGAATCCCGTCCATCACCAGCTTCATCACCTGTGACCCGCCGATCAAACTCCCCACCCAGCCCAGCAGCGCGAACTTCCACACGTCCGCTCCGCGCCGCGTCAAAAATTCCGCCACGATTCCCTGGCTGCCCGGCGGCAGAAATTGCGTGAAGTCGCGGATCGTGTCCAGCAACGCCGCGCGCGTCCCGATCCAGCTCGAAGCCAGCCCCACTGCCAGCAGCAGCGTCGGGAAAAACGCCAGGAACACGTTGAACGCAATGGCCTGCGAAATCACGTTGCACCGCGGAAACACCCGCGCCACCGTACCCCAGATTTTCGACGGAACACTCCGTTGGCTAGGCATCGCTCGACATTATAGCCGGACTCCTCAATCTAAATTTTCTCTAACCACACTAAAGTTCCCCGCTTCCCTGCCGATCTTCCGATTACACGCCTGTTGCGTGTCCAAAGGAGGCCTATCCCTGTGAACGCCATCTCAGCAGCCAATGGGGCAGATATTCTCCAGCGTTTTCTCGAGCAGACCGGCCAGACCTCGTCCACAACCCCGGCGCAGCAAACCGCCGCAACGCTAAAAACCGCCAAAGCGGAAGCTCAGCTCAACGAAGCCTCCGTCATCGGCGGCGGCACGCCGGACACCACCGGCACGCTGCTCAACACTTACGCTTAGCAATCGCTCCATCCCCGAACCACCCGCCGCACTCGGGTGACCTGGGCCTCTCCCCAATGCTCTCCAGGAGTGCGGCCCTTCCTTACGCCGTCGATCCCTTTCATCGCGAAATTGTGGACGCCACAAGGAAAGCCGCCACCGACACTCGCACCTGAACCGCTTCGCCCCGTCCATTCGTCGCCCTCGGATAGCGCCACGCCCGCTTTCAATTGACCTGACCGGGGATTTTTGTACCAGGTGAAGTGAGAGAGAATTCACCTGGAGGAAAACCGGTCATGCCCATGAACAGGTACAAGCCGGAGCAGATCATGATCGAGCAGTGGCGGGCGGAGTACAACACGAGGCGGCCACACTCGGCGCTCGGTTACAGGCCGCCTGCCCCGGCAGCGCTCGCGCCGCCAGTTGCAGCTCTCCGGTCGCCTACGGCTCCCTGCGAGCCGCAACTGGCCCAAGGGATTTTCTGATGTACACTCTCTCACATCCCCTGGTACAAAAACTCGGGCTGGTCATAAGTCCCTCGCTTTATCGGCAAGGCATCTGAAGTCAGGGTGAACAGAGTGACTCGAACAATCGTCACAGTCATTCGTTTCGCCGGACCCGGAGCGGCGGGTGGCACGCTCCTAGCCACGAAGTGGATCGTGCCTCGAGAACCCTTCTGGGGTGGCCTTTCCTTGCGGGTTTTGCAAGGATGGGCCGCTCTTCTCTTCGTCTTTTCCCTGCGCGCCTGAAACGCGCGCCCCTTTCTCTATGCCCCGCTCCTAACCGTGCGCACCGCCGATTCTTCCTATTTTTTTATTTTCGGCTCTTGCACTCGGCCCACCGAGTACGGACGGCGTCCATCCCTTCTCGTTCCCTCCTTACTTCACTTACCCCGTTCCTTTCTCTTCTCGCCACTCGCCACTGCTCCCCATTCGTCGTACACTTTTCGGGAGCACCCTCGAGGACACCGAGCATGAAAACTGCCACCGCCGCAAGCTCCCCTGCCGCTGCGCTCGACTTCAAAAAATCCCTGCTCAGCGCCTTTGCCGTCAACGAAAGGGCCAACCAGCTTCTGCTGAGCAACATCGACGACAAGGCCTGGCAGGCCCCGCCGCCCTCCGGCAAGGGCCGCACCATTGCGGACATCGCCGCGCATATGCACAGCGTCCGGCTGATGTGGCTCACCGCCGCCGACAAATCCGCCAAAATCCCCGCCAAACTCGATCCCGGCAAAGCCACGCCCGCGCAGGCGCAAGCCGCGTTGAAAGCCAGCGCCGCCGCTATCGAAGCCTTGCTCGCCAATGCCCTCGAAGACCCCTCCGGACGCGTGCCCAGTTTCAAGCCGGACGTGGTTCATTTCGTCGGCTACCTGATCGCCCACGATTCCCATCATCGTGGCCAGATTTGCATGTTGGCGCGCCAGGTCGGCCACGGCGTTCCGGCCAAAGCGGGATTTGCCCTGTGGGAATGGGGCACGCTGTGGCGCGAGTGCGGTTCCGGCAAGTGAGCATCGCGCGTTTCGCAAAATCGGTATTGCTGCCCGCGGTCCTGGCGCTGGCGTTTCTTCCCCGCCCCGCTGCCGCGCAAACCGAGCCGCCCAGAAAGCTCACCTGGAAATCCGTTGAATTCGCCATCATTCGTTTCAACGACCAGGCGCCCAATTCCTGGAACATCTATCACGGCGAAAAAAAAGGCATTCTGCTCGTGCGCCTGTGGAAACGCTATCTGCTGATCCGCATCGCCGATGAAGAGGTCTACGACATGGACCCGCAGAAAATCACCGTTCATGGCGATTCCGTCGAGTGGTCGCCTGCGGACATTCCGGAAAAGCCCATCGAGGTTACCGAATGGAAAGAGCGCAACGTTGGCTCGATGCAGCGCATCCTGTTCCGCTTCGGGAAAAATGGCCACGTGCTGGACTTGGAGATTCCATTGGCCATCAACGGCGATCCAATGTATTGAGTGGGTGGAATCAGGAATCAGCAATCAGCAATCACAAAGCGAGGGCTACTCCGACCGCCGATACACGCCATAAAACCACGGGATGCCCAGCGCGCCAGGCGCCACCCCCACGTTGATCTTGTCGCCGTCGTGAAAGCGGTCGAAATCGTCGGGATCCACGGCCAGCCGCTCGAGTCTCCGGTCGGGTCGCCACGAAGGCACCAGCAGCCGCCGTGTCCCGCGAATCACGCCTTTCATCTGGTAGCGGCTCACCACCGCGGTCGGGTGATACATCACCTTGCTCGGTGAATCCAGCTTCCCGTTCAAAAACAGCGCCGCCGAAAGAATCAATGGAATGGGAATCAACCCGGTAAAAAGATGCCGCAGAATTTCAATCTCTTTTCGTGCCCGCGCGCGGCTCTCCAGCAGGATCGCCAGCACCAGGCCCAGGAAGAAGATCAGCCCGAAGAACACCAGCATCGCATCGATATCGAGCGGCGGATAAATCTGGCTGATGTAGGGAAACAGCAGCGAGCCGGCCAGAAATACGGCCATCTGGCGAATGAGCCTGCGGCGAAAGACCAATTCCGCGGCGGCGGACGTCAATCCGCAGACCGGGCACTGATCGGTGTTGCGCTCCGAGCCGCAATCCAGGCAGCGGGTCATGGAAAATAGTATAAGGCTTTAGCGGGTGTCGGCGAGCTTCGCCAATAGCTCCTGATATTGCTCCGTGCTTTGCGGTTCAGCCAGCGCAACGGTGACTCCCATGCCCAGCCCCGGCTCCACGCGCTTCACAGAGCATTCCATCCACACCGGCCGGTCCATAATCAGCCTGGCGCGAAATCCCGCGCCCACCCAAAGAATGTCTTCGGATTCCAGAAACATCCCTCCAACGCTGATGTCACGTGTGCGGGCTTTCAATCGGGCGGAACCCCACTCGATTTCCACGTGGGCTTGATACGCGTAGCGGGGCGCTCTGCGGCGATCGGCCCGGCGGGATCCCAAGTCTACCGTGGACATGGCGGGAGCGCTCCTCCAAGAGAACGGCGTGCAAAAGTCGAGCCCGAGCAGCATGCCTACGCCCTGAAGATACGCCCAAAAGCCGCATATTGTTTCCGACACCGGGCAAGGATGTTTTGTTCCCGCCATTTTCCGGTTGGGCACAAGGGGCCAAAGCAGAGGGAGACGCTTTACTTTGTGGCGCCAGGGAGATATGTTGCGAAGGTTTGGAAGGGGAACTCAGGAGGTCCGAAATGGAAGGAATGCGTCGGAAAGGTAAAGCGTTTTACCTCTCTCTTTTGGGAGCGTTGCTCTCGGCCATCTCAAGTACCGCGCAAACCCCGCGCGAGAGTTTGGCTCCCACTCCTCCCATGGGCTGGAATAGCTGGAACAAATTCGCCTGCAACGTCAGCGAGGACTTGATGAAGTCGGTGGCCGACGCGGTCGCCTCCAATGGCATGAAAGAGGCCGGCTATCAATACGTGGTGATTGACGATTGCTGGCAGGTGGATCGCGACGCCGACGGCAACATCGTTCCGGACACCAGGCGCTTCCCTTCCGGCATGAAAGCCCTGGGCGATTACATCCATTCAAAAGGCTTGAAATTTGGAATCTATTCCGACGCGGGTTCCGGAACCTGTCAGAACCGGCCCGGCAGCCAGGGCCACGAATTTCAAGACGCATTGATGTATGCAAAGTGGGGTGTGGATTATCTGAAATATGACTGGTGCCACACGGAGACGCGCAATGCGCAGGAAGCCTATTCCACCATCAATCGCGCACTGCTCGCCTCCGGCCGGCCCATCGTGCTGAGCATTTGTGAATGGGGCAAGAACCAGCCGTGGCTTTGGAGCCGGGGCATCGGAAATTTGTGGCGCACCACGGACGACATCTCCGACCACTGGCAAAGCAAAAAGCGCTGGCCCAACGGCAATTGCTGCGAAATGGGCATGGTGGACATTCTGGATCTACAAGTGGGGCTTGAGTCTTTCGCCGGGCCGGGCCATTGGAACGATCCGGACATGCTCGAGGTGGGCAACGGCGGCATGACCGCGACGGAATACCGGTCGCACTTCAGCTTGTGGGCGCTGCTGGCCGCCCCGCTGATGGCCGGGAACGACATACGGTCCATGTCCGCCGAAACCAATGAAATCTTGACGAACAAGGAAGTTATCGCCGTCGATCAGGATCCCCTCGGCCGCGAAGGCCGCCGCGTGCGCAAGGAGGGCGACTTGGAGGTCTGGAGCAAGGAGATGAGCGACGGGAGCCGCGCGGTCATCCTCTTCAATCGCGGCAGCGCGGAAAACGAAATTCGTTTCACCTGGGACGAAATCGGTTATCCCAATCATCTATCGGCTAAGGTCCGGGATCTTTGGGAGCATCGGGACAAAGGGGAATTCAAGGGGAGCTACAAGGCGAATGTGCCTTCGCACGGCGTCGTCATGCTGCGGGTATCTCCCTGATGCACGATTTTCATCTTTCGGGGCTATACTCTTCGGAATTCATCCAGGCTTAGGTAGCCGCTAGCAGACGGAGGAACCGGCGACGAGGGAAGGTGTCCGTGCAAGGCAGTGCAAGCGACTATCTGGCGGCGGAGCGGACCTTTCTGGCCTGGATTCGCACAGGAATTGCGCTGATGGGGCTCGGCTTCGTTCTGGCGCGATTCGGATTGTTTCTTCAGGAGTTCAACCGGCTGGAGCCTGAGCCGCCCGCTCACTCCTACGGACTCTCCCTTTGGATCGGCGTGGCCCTGATTTTATTGGGCGTGGCCGTGTGCCTGCTTTCGATCTTGCGGCATTTACGGATGTTGAGGAAATTGCAATCGGGCGAATCGTTGTTCACCCACGCTCCGCGGCTGGCGGTGGGGGTTGCAGCGGCACTGATTGTGCTGGGACTGGTGATGGCGGGTTATCTGATTCTTGCGAACCCCAATGGGTTCTTGCATGCATCTGCGGCAAGGGAGAACTTTATGGCGACTCCGACTATGAGTGCGGGTAGCGGAATCGTGACATTGCAATGCCACCATTCCGTGGACGAGACGGTGGCGAAACTGCAAAACATCCTGCAGGCAAAGAATGTGAAGTTGTTTGCCGTGGTGGATCACAGCGGCGAAGCGGCCAGCGCGGGATTGCGGATGCCCAATACGAAGTTGCTGATCTTCGGCAATCCCAAGGCGGGCACGCCTTTGATGCTGGGGGCGCCGAGCGTCGCCATCGACTTGCCTCTAAAGTTTCTGGTGGCGGAAGACGCCTCGGGCAAAACCTGGATTTCCTACAACGCGCCGGGGTATTTGCAGGCGCGGCACGGATTGGCGGCAGAATTGATGCCGAACCTCGCGGTGATCGATGCGCTCGCCGCGAAGGCCGCGGAGTAGGCAGCCGCGCCTTTCGGGTTGCCTTACTTCTTTTCAGCCGCTGCGTTCGCGCCGCCCTTGTCGATCGATTGGTCGAGTTGAGCAAGCCACGGCTCGAGAACCTCGGCGGCAACTTTTCCGCCTTGCTGCGACCAGTGGCCGTCGCACTTCAAGAAATAGTCGCGCACGTTCCCGCCCGCCCGCGCGTCCATCTCCGGCAGCAAATCTTTCACCGGCACGCCATTCGACTGGCCCCAATGTTCCACCGCCGGTCCAACGCGATCCGCGCGCGACTGGCGATAGCGCAAGAAATCCGTATAAGTCGGGATCAGTACAACCGCCATCCGCGCGTGATGCGCCTCGGCTGTGGCCCTGATATCGGCTAACGCGTGCTCCAGGCGCGCAAAGTCCACGCCGCTGTAATCGTTGTAGCCGGAATACGGCGGGGCCATCCGCCAGTACAAGCTGGAATAGAGAAACTGCCCAACATGATACGAAGCGAGATACGCTCGCAGGTACGCCTCCACGCGATCCCAGAAGCCTTCGCCGGCATTCGGGTCTACTTTTCCTGTATAGACGATTGAAAAATCGCCCGCGTAATAGGGCCGATATCGCCCGGCATGATGCGTCTTGCCCCATTCTAGCGACATGTCGCGGAAATCGTTGTCGGGCAGCACGGCCACCAGCACCACGTTGTGGTCGAATTTCGCCGCCAAAGTTTTATAGAGCAGCGCATATTGCAACGGACCAAAATCGCCGCCGGTGCCAAAATTCAAATATTCGCGGCTCATGTCCTTTTCGAGGATGTTGGTCAGGCGATACTGATCCGCGACGCCCAGCCCTTCGATGAACGAGTCACCGAGCACAACGGTCCGGGGCTTTTCGGAGTGCAGGCTGCGCTCCACGTCGCGTGCGCCATAACTATTCGTCGTGTAGACCACATTGAAGCAGCCGCCCTGGTGATAAAACTTCCCATTCGGCCGGTGCCACACACCAAATGCCGGATTGATGTCCGCCCAAAACGAATTGTAATTGACGTGATAGGTGGGCTTGCTGGAGGGCCAGTTCGTCACATTGATGTAGACCAAGCTGCAAAGCTCCGCCAGCACAGCAAAGATCAGAAAATTGATGCCCCCGACTTTCAGGAAGGAGAGAAAGGATTGAAGAGAAGATTTGCGGCGACCGTTGGACGGTGACTCGGCGGGACTCATTCACACTCCAAAAATATTTCCCTTCTAAAGCTAACGTCTGGGGAGGGGATTGGTCAAATTGCAGACGGGCGAGTGGTACGCTGGGAATCCGGCGATTCGTCCAAATGGAGACTTCAGCATGGCGACACAAGCGGAAAAGGCCAAAGCATTTCAAGCGCTCCACGAGCGCAAGCAAGCGTTCCTCATCCCAAATCCCTGGGATATCGGAACGGCGAAAATGCTGGAGCGCCTGGGCTTTGAGGCCCTGGCCACCACCAGCATGGGTTTTGCGCTCTCGATCGGCAAGCAGGACAACGCCGCCGGCCGCGAAGCGGTCCTGGCGCACGCGAGCGATTTGACCGCAGCCTCGAATCTCCCCATCAGCGCCGATCTGGAGAATGGTTTTGGCGATGCGCCGGCAACCGCCGCGGAAACGATTCGCCTGGCCGCTCAGGCGGGACTCGTGGGAGGCTCCATCGAAGATTCCACGGGGCGCCCCGAAAATCCCATTTACGAAATGGCGCAGGCCGTAGAGCGGGTTCGCGCGGCGGCGGAAGCTGCAAAGTCATTGCCCTTCCCGTTCCTGCTGACCGCGCGGGCGGAAAACTTCTTGCATAATCGCCCGGATTTAAAGGACACCATTCGCCGCTTGCAGGCCTATCAGGAGGCCGGAGCGAACGTTTTGTACGCTCCCGGCTTGCGAACAAAAGAGGAGATTTCCGAGGTCGTGCGCTCGGTCAATCGCCCGGTGAACGTCCTGATGGGATTGAAAGGCGTTTCTCTGACACTCGAGGAATTATCGGCCATTGGCGTTCGCCGCATCAGCGTCGGCAGCGGACTTTATCGCGTGGCGCTTGCCGCTTTTCTGCGCGCAGCGCGCGAGATGAAAGACGCCGGCACGTTCACGGCCATGAGCAACGAACCGCTATATGGCAGCGACATCGGGAAACTGCTGGCCTGAGCGCCGGCCTATTTGACGTCGCTCCCGGAACGAGCCCCCGGAGCACCTCTCGTTGGCAACCTTCCACAAGCGCCAAAATCGCGTATTGCGGGGCGAACCGCACAATGTTAGCCTTAGCGAACAAAAGGCGAATCATTCAAGGGGCCGAAAACTCGGCCAAAGAGCATGGAGGGGAGTGCCGGCAACCGGGAATGCGGAAGCCGGACGCTCGCTTTCCAAAGGGGATGCCATGGCGAGCAATGCGTATTCACTGGCGCGGGCGAGGCAAAGTTCGACGCTGGCGCGGGTGAACCAGGTGCTGGATGGCTTCGCTTCCCGCGACCGCGACGGTGAAATCCTGACAGCGGTTCGCCACTTTCCCGCGCGCGAAGCGCAGTGGGCGGAGTTTCCGGAATGGGTGCGTGCGGATCTGCGCGCAGCCTACAACGCAAAGGGCATCCAGCGGCTCTATTCACATCAGGCGGCGGCTGCGCAAGACGTCCACGCCGGAAAAAACGTTGTCATCGTCACGCCGACGGCTTCCGGCAAAACGCTCTGCTACAACCTGCCGGTGCTGAATGAAATTCTCGAAAACGACGATGCGCGGGCGTTGTATCTCTTTCCCACTAAAGCGCTGGCGCAGGACCAGTTGGCGGAACTCCACGACTTGAACACGCGCCTGGCAAATCGCGTGGGCGTTTTCACTTATGACGGCGACACGCCCAGCGACGCCCGCAAGGCCATCCGCGAAAAAAGCCACATCGTGCTGACCAACCCGGACATGCTGCACACCGGCATCCTGCCGCACCACACGCGATGGACGCGCGTGTTCGAAAATCTCCGCTATATCGTGATCGACGAGCTGCACACGTATCGCGGCGTCTTCGGGAGCCACTTGTGCAACGTGCTGCGGCGCCTGCGACGCATCGCGCGATTTTACGGCAGCAAGCCGCAGTTCATCTGCTGCTCGGCCACCATCGCGAATCCGGGAGAACTCGCTTCCCGCCTGATCGAGGGCGAAGTCGAAGTGCTGTCCGGCAACGGCGCGCCCGCCGCGGAGAAAACTTTTGTCTTTTATAACCCGCCGGTGATGAATCGCGCGCTGGGCATCCGCCGGAGTTACATCAACGAAGGCTCGCGCGTGGCGCAGGAGTTTCTGAAGCACGATTTGCAGACCATGGTATTCGCCAATTCGCGCCTGCACACGGAATTGATCCTCACTTATTTGCGGCAGGCGAATCCGCAGCAGCCCGGCCGGCCGGAAACGATTCGAGGCTACCGCGGCGGCTATCTGCCAAACGAACGGCGCGAAATCGAGCGCGGCTTGCGCGAGGGCAGGATTCGCGGCGTGGTGACCACTTCGGCGATGGAGTTGGGCATCGACGTCGGCTCGCTGGACACCGTGGTGATGACCGGCTACCCGGGCACGATCGCGGCCACCTGGCAGCGCGCGGGACGCGCGGGACGCCGCAGCGGGAGTTCCTGCGCCGTGCTGGTGGCTTCGTCCGCGCCGCTGGATCAGTTCATCGTGCGGCATCCCGATTATTTTTTCGGGAACTCGCCGGAACACGCGTTCATCCAGCCCGACAACCTGGAAATTCTTGTGAATCACCTGAAATGCGCGGCCTTCGAACTGCCGATTGGACCGCGGGAAAAATTCGGCGGCGTGGACGTGCAGGACCTGTGCTCTCGCCTGGCAGAGGCGGGCTATCTCCATCGCGCCGGCGACAATTATCACTGGACGCACGAAGCTTACCCTGCGGACACGATCAGCCTGCGCTCCGTGACCAGCGACAATTTCGTGATCATCGACATCACCGGCGCGCCGCAGGTGATTGGCGAAGTGGATTTCCCCAGCGCCCTCACTACGGTGCACGAAAAAGCCATCTACCTTCACGGTGGCCAGCAATACCACGTCGAGCATCTCGACTTCAAAGAGCGGAAAGCTTACGTGAAGCAAGTCAACGTGGATTACTACACCGATGCCATCCGCTACACGCAGGTGCGCGCGCTGGAAGTGGCGGCGACGGAGCGATTGCCTCGCGGCGGCGGTGACCAGGGCCCTCGCGGGCTAGGGCTGTGCCACTGGCGTTCGCACGGCGACGTTCTGGTCCGGTCGCAGGTGGTCGGCTTCAAGAAAATCAAATTTTTCACCAACGAAAATATCGGCGCGGGTCAACTGGAGCTGCCCGAAAACGAGATGCACACCACGTCGTATTGGATCACGCTCGAGCGGGCGCTGCTGGAGTCGCTTCCCTACACGATCAGCGAGCGCCAATCCGCTATGTTGGGTATGCTCTTTGCATTCGCTTCGGTCGCTACGTTGCTGCTGATGTGCGATGGCCGCGATTTGGGAGCGGCGATTGGCGAACGCCCGCCCGCTCCCGGCGCGGAAGGCGAGGAATTCTCACCGGTGCGCCTGGAAGATGCCGTTGCGGCCGGCGCGAAGGAATTTTTTGAGCCGAATTTATATTTATACGACGCGTATCCCGGCGGAATCGGATTCTCGGAGCCGCTCTTCCGCGCGCACGAACTGCTCCTGGCAAAAACTAGAGAATTGATTCAGGCGTGCCCGTGCGAGGCGGGATGCCCCTCGTGCGTGGGTCCCGCGGGAGATCTGGCGCCAAAGGCCAAGGAGGCCGCGCTCGCGATTTTGGATCGGCTGGTCAGCGTGGAGGCAGGCAGTTAGCAGAGAGAATGCAGAGGTAAGCGCGGAGAGGGCGCGCGAAATTGGGAGACAAATTTTCCAGATTGGCGGCGTTGCGGCCGGCCCGCGGCGCGCGGGATAATCTCGAAGCGTTGCGCGCGCCGGACGGCGACGTTGATCCGCTGGCGCGATTGTTGGGCGCAGGCATCGCCCGAAACCATTACGGGGAACACCTGTCGATCCGCAACTGGTTCGCCACGCCGGAGTTCGTCGAACCCACCGGCAAGGCTCTGGAGTTGTTGCTGCGGAAGTCATCGGGCCCCCAGGTTGCTCTGAATCCTGGCTCCAACCCTCGGAAGCGGCCCGCCTCACAAGGCGAGGGCCACGTTTGCGGAGCCATGGGCGACCCCGAAAGGTGGCTCTTCCTGGACACCGAGACCACCGGCTTGGCGGGCGGCACGGGAACGTACGCCTTCCTGGTCGGCCTGGCCTGGTGGGCGAGCGGGGGCCTGCAGATCGAGCAGCTCTTTTTGCGCGATTTCTCCGAAGAGCATTCGCTGCTGCAACAACTCGCGGAGCGCATCGCCGAGCGCCCCGTGCTGGTCACCTTCAACGGAAAGACCTTTGACTGGCCGCTGCTGGAGAACCGCTTCACCATGACAAGGGCGATCCAGGCGCCGAAGCTGGCCGCGCATTTCGACCTGCTGCACCCGGCGCGCGCCCTTTGGAAATTGCGATTGGGCTCGGTGCGGCTGATGGATTTGGAGCGCGAGGTGCTCGGCGCGGAAAGGCTGGGCCTGCACCGCTTCGGCGATGTTGCTTCCGCGCTGATCCCGCAATACTACTTCGACTATTTGCGTGGCGGCAGCCCGGACCCGCTGGCCGGCGTGGTGAAGCACAACCAAATGGACTTGCGGGGCCTGGCGGCGCTCCTCGGCAAAATCTGTTCCCTGCTCGATGAACAAGGCTCTCTGGAGGAGGAAGATCCGCTCGATCTTTTCGGTCTGTCCCGCTTCCTCGAACGCCGCGGCGAACCCGAGCGCGCCCAGGCTGCCTGTTCCCAGGCGCTCCGCGTGGGCCTCCCCGGAGAATTCCGGCCGCAGGCGCGCCGCGAACTGGCCTTGCTGGCAAAACGCAAGGGCGATTGGGAGCGCGCCGCCGAAATCTGGCACGAACTTGCCGGCGATTCCAAAGGTGGCATGGAAGCCTGCGAGCAGCTGGCCATCTACTATGAACGCCGGCGCAAGGATTTCGACCGTGCGCTCGAATTCACGCAACTCGCGCTGATGAAACTCGAGCGCCAGGGTTGGGTGTCCCGCGATCCGCTCTGGCACGCTCGCCGCATGCGCCATCACGAAAAACTGATGTGCCGCGTCGAGCGCCTCCGGCATCGCATAAATGGGAGCAAGTCCGCCCCTCTGCTGGAAAAAGCTGCAGCGAACGCGGGCGCTCGATAGGCTTTTCCCAGGTTTCCGTTCCCTCGCAAGACTCTCTGGATTTTGGAGGCACAAAACGGATGGAATCCCAGGCCACAAAACAGCAAACTATAGCCCAAGCTGCCATGGACACCGCTACGCAATCCTATCTTCAAATCGAACTCCAACGCCGGCGCGCCAGCCTGGAAACTGCTTCGCTGGCTAACCTAGCCGACGCTTCACTGCGAAATCTCCTGGAAAGCGTGGACGAAGCACTGGCTCGGCTGAACACCGGGACGTTCGGCATCTGTGAAGTTTGTCACGATTCCATCGAAGCGGATCGCTTGATCTGCAATCCCCTGACGCGCTTCTGCCTCGACCATCTGTCCACGGCGGAACAGCGCGCCCTGGAGCACGACTTGACCCTCGCCGCCGGAATCCAGCGGGGCTTGCTGCCCCGCGAAGATTGGTCAGCGGGAAATTGGCATGCCAGATATCACTATGAACCGGCAGGTCAGGTCAGCGGAGATTATTTCGATCTGATCGAGGAAGACGGCGGCTTCCTCTTTTTGTTGGGCGACGTTTCCGGCAAGGGCGTGGCCGCTTCCATGCTGATGAGTCATCTCCACGCCACCTTCCGCGCGCTCGCGGGTCAACATCTGCCGCTACAAGAAATAATGGGCACTGCGAATCGCCTCTTTTGCGAAAGCACCACCGCCGGACAATATGTCACTTTGGTTGTGGGCCGCGCCTGGCAGGACGGACGCGTGGAATATGCCAGCGCGGGGCACTTGCCGCTCCTCCACGTTTCTCGCGAAGGAATCGACTCCAGGAAGGCGACCGGTGTGCCGCTGGGCATGTTTTGCACCACGGAATTCCCCCTCTGCCATCTGGTCATGAAGCCGGGTGATTCCTTGTTTCTTTACACGGATGGCTTGACGGAAATCTTCGACCACCAGGGCGATGAATACGGCCTGACGCGCGTGGAGTCGCTGGTGGCCAAACACTCCACGAGGCTGCCTGAGCACATGCTCGCCGAGTGTTTGCGGGAAATTCGGGATTTTTCCGCCGGCGTAAAACGCACGGACGACCTGACGCTGCTGGTCATGCGCTACGCGAATTGAAGTAATTCGCAAATCGCCACTGCAGGCGGCATCTACTGCCGCAAATGCAAAACCGGATCCGCTTCCGGTGTTCCCCATCCGTTCATCGTGGTTTGCACGTCGGATGGATCCTGCTTGGCCGGCGCTTTCGGCAGCAGGGGCCATCCCAGTTTTCCCAGCCACTGCAAAAACACACCGGAGGTTCCCCCCTCCAGCGTGACGCATTCATTCCCCTGGCAACGGAAATAAACCACTCCATCGCCGTTTTCAAAGGAAAGAAAATTGCTCCTCTGGTTGAGCATCGAGCGCTTCGGATATTTCTTTTCCAGGGCTTCGGAGTATTGGGTGAAGAAATTTGCGGCGGCGGTGCTACCGGTCAAGCGCATGTGCGTGAAGAGCATCAAGCGCTTGCTTTGCTTCTCTTCATAGGTTGCATACACATCGTTGTCCCAAGCGGCCGCGGTGGTCTCCGCGCGCGGCTTGTCCAGAAACTGCTTCAGGACTTCTTTCCAGCCCAACTCGCCTAAGTGATCCTCTTCAAGGAGCACCCAGTCGTCGCCCGGTACCCCCGCTGGCAATTCCAAGCCGATCGCCGCCGGAACCTTATTTGAAAAATAGAGGTCCGGATGCAGGATCTGCTGAGTGCTGGCCGGTGGACGCGCGAACACGGAAGTAAAACCCGGCCAGCCGGAGGACTTCAACACCGCCATCGAAAACGTCAAGCCGCTGAAGTAGGGGAACATCAGCGAATCTTTGATGAACGGCGGCGCCTTCTTCAGCATCGGCGTATCCGCCAGATCGCCCACGAACACTGAGGGATCAAACTCCGGCAGGTCCTTCAGCTTCAAACCTTTGTCCTTCAGTTCGTATTCCAGCATAGCGGCCATGGCGCTGCCTTCCAGCACCGATTCCCGGGCCATCTCGGCATCATCGTTCGGACGCGCTGCTTTCACCCAGTCTTCGATCTGGAAGTGCTGATCCTCCAGGGCGTGCGTCAGCTCGTGAGACATCACCATGCGCTGTTCGTCCGCCGGAATCCAATCGGCGATGTAAAACTCGTGCGCTTTGGGATCGTAGAGTCCTGCGATCTGCTCTGTGAGCAAGTCCACCAGAAACGAATCCAGATCAAAATCCTTCGGAAGGAGTCCAAAGGCCTCGGCGCTCCTCTTGGAGGCATAACGCTCCTTGGCGTCTTTTTCTTCATCCATCTGCTTCAGCACGTAAGCGCGAATTTCCGTCCGGGAACGAATGGACTTTTTCAACGGCACCTTGAGGTCCCAGCCCGTGATCTGGCTCATGTCCTTGAGAACTTCATCTGCCGTTGCCAGGAATTCCGGTGTGTTGGGAGTTAGCGGAGCACCAGGCTGCGCCGGCGCGGGGCTTGCTTGTTGAGCGAGCACGCCAAAAGTTGGGGTGAGGGCCAGAACAAGGAGGGCGACAGCAGACAGCAGGGGCCGGATCGAACGGTTGCAGAATGCCATAGAAAGTCAGGATAGCAGATTCCGCGGAAGGGGACGGAAGCGGGGCTCCCTAGGAGGAACCAGACGTTTCAGCGTGAAACCCCCGTCCAATAAATTTCCACAGGCGTTTATGATGTTCTGGATGCGTAACAACTTGGTAATTTGCTAGAGTCCCTGCGAAGTATAACTTCTCCCTCAGGGGGCGCCCATGTATCCACCCGGCTTGCGCTTGCGGCAGACCAGAGAATCCCTCGGACTTACTTATCGAGACGTTGAGCAAGCCAGCTACGAAATTGCCGCCAAACGCGGCCGCCCGGACTTCATCCTGCACATCAGCCGCCTGGCAGATATTGAGAACCGAAATGTCGTTCCGAGCCTCCACAAGCTCTATTCCCTGGCGACAATTTACCACCTGAGCCCTCTGGAAATCTCTGGCTGGTATGAGGCTCCCTTCCTGCAGACTTTTGACGACGGGGCAGCCTTTCCATCGCCGACGACCCACCTCTACGAAACCCCTTTTCATCTGGAAACACCGGAAAGTGGCATGCCGATGGAGGATATCAATGCCACTGGTACACGGAACGAGCTTCCGGGGAACGCAGCCACGTTTCCGGGAATGAAGCAAAGCGCATCACATAGATTCCGCTATGGATTTATCGGGCTTTCCGACCGGCGAATGACTCCGATCCTGCGTCCTGGCAGCATTGTTCTGGTCGACACGGCACTCAGAAACATTGAAGATGCCGATTGGTCCAGCGAATACGACCGCCCGCTCTATTTTGTACAAACACGAACGGGTTTCCGCTGCGGCTGGTTCCAGAAACACAAATCCCGGCTCATCATGCAACCCCACACGCTTTCGCGTTGCGCGCCAGAAGCCTGGCGCCTGCCTCAGGAGGCCGAAGTGCTGGGTACAGTCGTAAGAGTGCTCACCTATTTGAACGAGCCCTGGAGTTGTGCTCGCGATGCAACTCGCACAGGGCCTGCAAGTTGGATCGAAAAAGCTCCTTGAGATAGTCCGGCGCAGGTGGAGGCGTCCAGGAATCGAAAAGTTCCGCGCGCTGCGCTTTATCCTGAGGAATCGGCTGGCCGCTCGCTTCCAGATATTGAAAAAACTCCTGCTGCTGTTCCATCAACGGAAGCTCCAGTAAACGCTCAAAAAGCTCCTCATGGCAGTTTGCCAGCGCCTGATGAACCGGTTCCTTTCGAAAGACCAGCGATAACTCCGGATGCTCATATATGCCCGTGGCCAGCTGACGAAAGCTGGCCAGATAAACCAGGCGCGCAAAGCATCCTGGTAAGGGTTCCAGATAGCGGCTCGCCAGGTCGTGGAGGATCTGGCGATTGTAGCGGAGTTGTTCTTCCATCGGGTTTTCTCCGTCAGCGCGCGTTCCGCGGCCGGAACTTTTTCTTCCGCAGTCAAGCAACCGTTCAATTTTGGGCCACCCTTCGCGCCGAGGAGGGTCCCCATGAAAAGACAGTATCTCATCCTGAATGGTTTTCTTTCAGTAACGGTTATCGTACTGTTGCTGGGAGATTGGGTCAATCATCGCACAATTGCAAACGTCATCCTGCCCGGAACGCGGTTAGCTGATGGTGTCCCCTTGCCGCCGCCCACTCAGCCGCCTCCAGACCTGGGAACGCAGGAGATCGCCGACGGCGTGCCTCTCCCGCCACCCACGCAGCCCCCGCCAAAGCTAATTCCAGAAATGATGGCCGACGGTGTGCCCCTGCCTCCGCCAACGCAACCTCCGCCGGATCTCAATGAATCCATGATCGCCGATGGCGTGCCGTTGCCACCTCCTACGCAGCCGCCGCCGAAGGTGAACGCTGCCTAGAACTCCCGCCAGGCTATCTGGCGCAACCCGGGCCGGCCACGAAACGGAGGTGTGTGGGTCGGCCCGGGGATCGGAATCAGACGCCTGTTCCATTTACTGGCCAGTTAATTTATGGTACCTTACCGCCAGGATGAGTGAGTTTCTTTCCCTTTTAGATATCACATGGGCGGGAACGACTACGCTTGAGTTTGCTCTGCTGGCGAGTCTTGTATGGCGCAAAGCGTGCCGAACTTACCCATTCTTCGCTTTGTATGTGGCTTCTACCATTCTGCAAAGTGCCGCTTTGTTCGTTTTGTATCGAAAACCCGGCCTGGCGGCGCCCACCGTGTGGACGATCGCCTGGGGGACGCAAGGGGTGGTAACCGTCACAAGGTCGCTGGCACTGATTGAACTGGCGCGCAAAGTGCTCGCACGATACACGGGCATCTGGGCGCTGGCGCGGCGGATTGTGCTTTGGGTGGGCGCGGGCGTTGTCGCCTATGGGCTTGCGCTCTCGAAGGGGCAGTACCAGTGGATGGTGATGGGCGGGGTGCGGGGATTGGAGTTGGCCATGGCCGCGGTCATTGTAACCATGCTCTTGTTCGCGCGCTATTACCGGGTTCCCGTCAAACCGTTCGCCCGCGCCATCGCCGTGGGATTGTGCCTTTACTCTTCATTTTACGTCGTCGATTACACCCTGCTGAAACACGTTCTGCAACGCTACGCCGAGTTCTGGAATTTCCTTGGGATTATGACGTTCCTCGCCAGCTTGCTGATTTGGCTGCACGCCTCCGGCAGGTACTCCTTTCAGGAAGAAGAATCCTTGCCTGCCGCCATTTCCCCGGAGATCTACGGAGCGTTATCCTCCGAGATCAACCTGCGATTGTACTTGTTGAACCGGCAACTTGAGCGGCTTATGCAAATGAAGGAGCGCCGGCCATGACCCTGGGAGTGGCACTATTGATCCCATTTGCTGTGATGCTGATCGGCCTGCTGCTTTGGGCTACGCGGCCTCCCCAGACCATCGCACTGCCTGGGCACGACATTTTCGCACTGCTCTCCCAGCAACGCCATTGCGTGCGGCTGCGCTTTATCCTCCAAGCGTTGCAGCCCGAAGACACCGAATACTTGAAACTGGGCGGAAATCGCGCCCTGATGCACGCCCTGCGCGCGGACCGGCGCCGAATTGCGCTGCGCTACCTGGACATGTTGCAGGCAGAGTTCAAAACACTAATCGAGATTTCCCGCGCCCTTGCCGTCATGGCGCCGGAAGTGGTTGCCATCGAAGAATTGCAGCGCTGGAAGCTGAACCTGGTGTTCGCCATGAACTGCGCGATCCTGCGTTGGAGGTTGCGCCTCGGACTCAGGCCGGCAGGCGGATTTGTAGCAATCTCCCGCATGGCCACAGGCATGGCCCGCCACCTGGAGGCCGCCATTTCCAGAATCGCCGAAAATGCCATGACCACGCCGGATTTCCCGGAGTTTCCCTGCAACGGCCATGAAGGCGATTGATCTCCGCCCAATACCGATTTGAATCAGAAGCGGCTTGTGGTCGCCTCGGAGAGTTGCGGGGTTTTTGCTTCGAGCTGCAGCGGAAGCTCGATCCGGAAGCTGGCGCCCCGCGGCGGGCAGTTCCTTACGCGGATGGTACCGCCGTGCTCGGTGATAATGCCGTAGCAGATGCTCAGGCCGAGCCCCGTACCCTTCCCGACGGGCTTCGTCGTGTAAAACGGGTCAAACACACGCGAGGGATCCTTCACACCCGGGCCACTGTCGGTTAATTCCACAAACAACCACTTGTCATCCGCGCCCGAGCAAACCCAAAGGTCGCCGTCCTGGGAATGTTCCAGGATCGCGTCCACGGCATTGTTAATGAGGTTGAGAAAAACCTGCTGCAATTGGTGGGGATCGGCCGGCAGGAGCGGCAGATCCAAGGAGAGGTCGAGATGCACGCGAATTTGATTCATGCGCAAATCGTAATCGCGCAGCGCCAGCGTATCTTCGATCACTTTGTTGACCAGAACCGGAATGCGCTCGGGTTTGTGTTGCCGCGCGAAACTTAGAAGGTTCTGCACGATGCGGTGCGTCCGCTGCGCCTGCTTGTACATCTTCTCGGAGTAGCTCAGCGCCAGGGGGCCGACTTGGCCGCTGGATTCCAGAAGCTGGCTGTAGCCGAGAATGGCAGTGAGCGGATTATTGAGTTCATGCGCGACGCCGGAAATCAGTTGGCCGACGGCGGCGAGCTTCTCACTGTGCAGAAGCTGCTCCTGCGTGCGCCGCAGGTTTTCATACGCCTGGCGCGTCTCTTCGTAAAGTTGGTTGCGCTCAACCGCTCCGGCGACCTGGCTGCCTACGGCAATCAACAGGCTGATGTCCGCGGCCGAGAATTCCCTCGGCACGCGACTACCCACCACCAATCCTCCCACAATCTTCTCTTTCGACCAGAGCGTAACGATATAAGCCGATTCGATTTGTTCTTTTTTCTTGAGATCGGTAATCAACGCCGGCAGCGGCAACCCCTGGGCCGACAGAAACGGGGCGCGCATCGCCCGAATCTGCTGGATCAGGTCGGGAGGCACGGCAATCAACGGGAAGTGCTTCGCGTATTCGGAGCGGTGCCCGACCGCGGCGGCCCGGCGAAGCGAAACTCCGTCTTTCTCGAACAGATAGAGAGATGCGGCATCGAGCGCAAAGAGTTCCAGAATCTGACGCAGCGTGCGCTGCAGGGAGTCGTGCAGATCCAGGGAAGAGACCAGCGTCTCCGCAATCGAATTCAGCACCAGCAGTTCGCGGTTGCGGCGGCGAATTTCCTGCTCGGCGCGGCGACGCTCGGTGACGTCCAGCAAGAACCCTTGATAGGCGGTGACGTTGCCGTTGGAGTCGCGGATGGCCGTGGAGGATTCGCTGACGGTGCGGATTTCCCCGTCTTTGCGGCGGATTTCGAACTCGAAGTCGTTGACAGCGCCATGCTCTTGCAGCAACTTCTTCAACCGCTCGCGGTCCTGCGGATTCACGTAAAGCAGTTGCGGGATGTCCACCTGCATCAGTTCGTCGCGATTCTCGTAACCGACGATGCGCATCAGCGCGTCGTTGAAATCCAGGAACCGCCCGCTCAGCGTGGAAATGAAAACACCTTCCTGCACGCTGGCCACGAGGTTGCGGTATTTTTCTTCCGCGCGCTTCCGCTCGGTGATGTCTTTCAGCACGTGAATGGTGCCGAGCTTGCGCCCGGAGGGATCGGAAAATACAGAATTCGAGGCCAGAAAATAGCCGTGCAACCAGCGATCAGGTGCGTCGGCGTCTCCCGCGATTCCTTCGCAATAGGGACACAGGTGGAAAGTACCGGTTCGCGGACTGAACAGTTCGTTGACGTAGCGCCCCACAACCGCCGAGAAATCGCGGCCCAGCAGATTCGCCAAACGCAAGTTGCCCCGGACGATGCGGCCTTCATTGTCGTGCACCAGGATGGGATCACCGATGGAATCAAACGTGTAAACCCACTGCTGCTGCACGGTCTTGATTTGCTCGAACAAATTCACGTTCTCGACGGTGGTGCCGAGAAAACTCGCCACGTTTACAAGATACGTTAATTCGTCTTCATGGAACCTCTTGCCGGGAAACGCCCCAATGTTGATCAACCCGACCACGCCTTTTTTCCCCCTCAGGGGCACGCTCACAAACTGGGTAATCCCCGCCTCGGCCATTGCTTTGCGGACTTTGGGATCTTTCTCCTCTTCAAAACGCGAAACTCGGAATGGCTCCTGGAGCACTCCCTGCAGCCAGGGAGAGGAAGATGCCAAACGCTCGAGTTGCTTCAGGTAGGCATCGGAATAGCCGATCGAAGCGCGGCAAACATATTCGGCGGCCTCGGCCTCCCCTTCCTTCAGCCGGATGATCCCGTGTGTGACTCCCAGGCTGCTGGTGAGCTGATTCAGAACTTTTTGCAGGAGAATCGGCAACGCCACCGATTGGCTGCTGGACGCCGTCAACAGCGTGAACTGCCGCATCTTCTCGCTCATCTCTTGCGAGCGGGTCCTCGCCGCCTCCAGCAAGAGCACGATCATGCCGATGCCAAGGCTGGCGTTCAGAAAGTGGTCGAAGGCGAAGCGCAGCAGATGGATCTCCCCGTGGGCCCATTGCGGCCGGTCGATGTTATTCAGTGCCAGCAGGGTGAAGGCGCCCGCGAGAAGCTTCGTGCCGTGTCCGCGAATCGCGGCGGAGGCACGCCATAGCAGCCAGCCCGCGGCGATGCAAAGAAAGCATTGCAGAATCGAGCTCTCCCATCGCGATGCGCCCCATGCCCCCGCCTTTGCCTGGTAATAACCGGACGTCAAAGCCAATAAAACCGCCAGCCAGATCATCGGCCATAAGAAACGATTTTGTCCCAGCGCAAATTGCACGATGGAAGCAAGAAAGAACGCCAGTGCCGCGGTCCCGGAAATCGCCGCAAGAATCAGAAATACCGGCGGCATCCCAAAAAAGAAACCCATTTCGCTGAACGAGGCGACCGTCAGTGAGATCCAGCCCAGAAGCCACAGGCTATAAAAAATGCCGGGGTTGTCGCGCTTCAGGTGAACGAACAGGACCAGCAGGGTAAGGCATGCTGTCGCTTCGAAGAAGGCGATACCTTGGATGCCTTGGGTCGCGATCACGACGGCCCCTCCCAGGGGTCATTTCGGGAAAGAAAACAGAAGAGGTGCCGCGTTCTCCGAGGCTTTGCAAGCGGCGACACCGCGCTAATTTGACGCTAACACGCTATTTTCTGACTGGGCAAGGGTGCCCCCGTGAGCGTGTGCTGTCCCGTATAATGCTGCTTGGGAGAACACACAAGTGGAGACGGAACACATCCTGGTGGTGGACGACGAAGAGGCTATTCGAGAAGTGGTCTCGACGATGTTGGAATCCCGAGGGTACAGTTGTACGGCTGTCAGCAATGGCCGGGCAGCTCAAGAATGTGTGCGCAGGCAATCGCCGGACCTGGTCTTGAGCGACATGATCATGCCGGAAATGGACGGCATCAAGCTCCTCGACTGGCTGCGAAATCATGACCCGGAAGTTCCCGTCATCATGGTCACGGCCATCCATGACATCTCCACGGCCCTCGAAGCCATTCGCCGCGGGGCTTATGACTACATCCTCAAGCCGTTTGAAAAGGACCAGCTCTTCCTGGGTGTGGGGCGCGCCTTACAGCACCGCCGTCTGGTGCTGGAGAACAAGCACTATCAACTGAATTTGCAGCAACAAGTGGATGAGCGCACCCAGCAACTCACCGTGGCCCTGGCGCAGCTCGAGCAATCCTACGACGACACCCTGGAGGCGCTGGGCAGCGCCCTGGACTTGAAGGACGCCGAAACCGAAGGACACTGCCAGCGCGTCACTGCATTCACCATTTCCATCGCCAAGGCTGTTCCGGTACCCCTTTCGTTTTTGCCCATTCTGGCACGCGCTGCCTTTTTGCATGACATCGGCAAGATGGCCATCCCGGACTCCATATTGCGCAAGCCGGGTCCCTTGAACAACGACGAAAAATCCATCATGCGCACACACTGCGAAATCGGCTACGGCATGTTGACGAAGATTCCCTTCTTGCGCGACGCCGCGGAAATCGTGCTGGCGCACCAGGAATTTTTCGACGGCACCGGTTATCCCCGCGGCCTGCGCGGCGACCAGATCCCCCTGGGGGCGAGAATCTTCTCGATTGCGGACGCCATGGACGCAATGATCAGCGATCGTCCCTATCGCAAGGCTTTGCCGATGAAACACGCCCAGGAAGAGATTCGGCGTTGCGCGGGAACTCAATTCGATCCCAAAATCGTGGAAGTGTTTCTTTCCATTCCCGATCAGCATTGGGCGGAGCTCCGCGAAAACCTGGGCTCGCCGTTCCGCCTGGCCCATCTGAAAAATTTCAGCAATTGATCCATCCGGGCGGCGCTGGGCTGCCTTTCCTCGCTTCGCCGCGCCGTGTTATCTTTGCCCTGGGAATACCATGGCTCTCATCCCGCTGAAAACCGCATCCACCACAGGCTACTGCGACTGCGTCTGTGGCTGCTATGAACTGGCCAGCCTGCGCGACGAGGATACCGGCAAATGTTACTGCCCGGCCTGCGGAAAAGACCATCTCGATTGGAACGCGGGCGTGGGAATTCCCCACGCCGCTCCCACGAAAGTCACCGCCAACAGCTTTGATCCGCAGCGCGTGCAAGAATTGCCTCCCGGTGCCGATCCGCCTGCCCGCCTCCGCTGAATTCCTTGGAAATGGAAAAGGGAGGCCCCGGGGCGGGCCTCCCTTTTCCCGGGTCAGGTGCCGCTTCGGCTAGAAGTCGAAGCGCAGGGCGAACTGCAGGACGCGAGCCGCCTGGTCACCCGAAGTGGATGAGGTCGAAGTGATCTGCCCGAAGTTTGAAGCGTTGATGTTGATGGAAGAGGGCAGCGCGAAGTTCGGATGGTTGAACGCGTTGTAGGCCTCGGCGCGAAACTGCAGCCGGTACTTTTCATTCCACAGCGGGAAATTCTTCGCGAGCGCGAGGTCCACGTTCGAGAAGTGCGGGCCGCGAAGTTCATCGCGGCTTCCGGTCTCGAGACCCGTGGGAGCGGAGAAGGCAGCCAAAGCCGCTTGCGGATTCTTGAACAATTGAATCCCGTTGTTGGCCAGGTTGGGATCGGTGTGTGGATCGACCGCAAGCGCGGAGCTGTTGCCGTCGAAGACCGGATAGGCGGTGTTTCCGAACGTGGTGGTCGACGCATTGGTCAGCACCGGGAAGGCAAAGCCCGTGCGCCAGGTATAGATGCCGGAAACCTGCCATCCGCCGATGATTTCGTCCATCCACCGGCTGGTGTCGTGGCCAAAGGCCTTTCCGCGGCCAAACGGCAGATCGTAAATGACGTCGCCGGTAATCTGGTGGGTAACGTCGAATTCCGAATTGCCTTTGCACGTTCCCAGGTCGATGGCGTCGCAGAGCACCGATTGCGCGTTGTTGAACGGGTTGCCGTTGTTGCGTGCAATCGAGGAGAAGTTGTCGATGGAATGGGAGAATGTGTAGTTGAAATCCATCTGCACATTGTGCGAGAGCCGCTTGCGCAAAACCACCAGCATGCCGTTGTAGTCCGAATAGGACTTGTTCGACAGGTAGTAGTTGCTCACGAACTGCGGCGTGAAGCCCACGTTCGGAGGGAGATTCGCCGATTGCACCAGCCCGCGAATCAGCCCGTTGAGGTTTCCTTGCTGGAGCAGCGTCAGGTTGCCGCTGCCGCCGTAAACGAACTGCGTGCAGTTGGCAAACGGCGCACAGTTGGCGCCCGCCGCCGCCATCTGGTTCTCAAAAAACGGCTGGGCCTGCACCTGCGTGACCGGCACGTTGTTACGCGCATCTTGTTCCAGTGCAGTGACCGCTGTCGAAAGGCTCTGCTTCGAAGCGGGATCGACGAAATCGAAGATCTGCCCCGCGTCGGCGAGCGCCGCCAATCTGCGCCCGAAGCGCCCCACGTAGTCCACTTCCAACTGGAAGTCCGCCGCCAGCTCACGCTGCACACCCAGCGAAAATGCCAGGGAGTAGGGCGTCTTGAAATGCGGATCGATCACGTAGTTTCCGAACTGGTTGAACAGCGTCCCGCAAACCGGGAATCCCGGCGGGCACGCGTCGCCCGTGAACGGAGTGACCGTTTTTTCGAACGGCGGAATGGGGAGGTTTACGGCCGCGGAATCCACCGAAGTGAAGCGCGGCGAGATGGCAAACAGTTGCTCCGGCGTGCTGGCATTCGCGGAAAATGCATTGGAGCCGGAGAAGATGAAACTGCTCTGGTCTTCGATGAAGTTGACTTCGTTCAACGCCGTGTGGTCGTAAATCTGCGCCGCGCTCCCTCGGATTACGGTCTTGTGGTCACCCAAAAGGCTTCCAAGCACCCCTTCCTTGAATCCCGGGTTCCAGGCAAAGCCGACGCGCGGCGAAAAGTTTAGCGGATTGTTCTGGTAGAGCGAAAGGCCGGTGTTGTTCCCCTTGCCCGCCAGATTGTAGGTGAGCAGCGGGGTGGAATCGAACGTCGCAATTCCATTCAAGGCGTTCTGTCCGCGAGTCGTAAGCAGATTGCTCAACTGAACGTTGGTCGTCGCCTCGTACCCGTTCGTTTCGTAGGGTACGGAATCGTAGCCGTACCGCAAGCCAAGCGTCACGGTGAGGTCGCGGCGCACCTTCCACGTATCCTGCGCATAGGCTTCAGTTTCGAAGTAACGGTAATCGCGGCGCGCTCCTTGCAGCGGCGGAACCGCGTCTCCTGTTTTGGCGTAGTTGAAGACGGTGAACTGCAATCCGTCCAGACCCGCCAGGCTGGCGAACGCCGCGTCCCAGTTCGAAGCGGCGATGCCGTTGGGATCAACATTGGGATCCGCAAGAATGTTCGCGGGTCGCAAGTTGCTGTCCAGGGCCGACAAGTTCGTGACCAATCCTTGATTGGTAAAAATGATGTTGTTTACATTCAGGTCGCGCGTCCGAATGGGGCGAAACACCCCGCCGAACTGGAACGAATGATTGCCCTTCTGCCAGGACAGATCGTCCCGGAATGTCGGCACGGGATTAAGCGCCGTGTTGCCTCCGGGACGCGCGTACGGCGCGGTGATGCCGGTGGGAAACAGCCAATTCAAACCGGCATAAACGCCCAGGTCCGGCCCCGGCGCCGCGCTTCCCGTCAACGAGGCCAGCGCATCAAATTCAGCGCGCGACTCGCCATATACAAACTGGTTGACCAGCTCCGGGCTGATAATCCAGTTGTGTCCGATCACCCAGGAACGATCCTTGGTGATCGCGGCGTTGGTAATCGGGTCGCCGGGAAATTGGATCGACGGCAGCCCGCCGACGATGGCATGCACGTTGTAGAAACTGAAGCGCGTGAAGAGCTTTTGATTGGCGCTGATGTTGTAATCCACCCGCGTCGTGTATGTATTTACCGTTTCCGGATTCGGCGCGTTGAACGTGAATCCGCCCGTATTGATGCCATCGCCCGCGGATAGATTGTTGGCGTGCGGATAGCGCGAATTGAACAACGCCAGCAGCCCGGGATTGAAGCCCGGCGTGACCGCGGCATCTCCCGGATTGCCAGTGACGGTGCAGGGCCCTTGAGCCGTGCCCGGATTCGAGCAGGGATCGAGGCTCGCCAGCATTTGCGGTGTCGCAATAGAGATGCAATTGGGAGTCGACGTCAGCGTGCTTTGTGGGCCGCAGCCGGGAGAGTTGTTGATGTAGGCAATTTGTCCCTGGCGCACGTGGTCCAGCGGCACAATCGCGGTCACCGGCGTTTGCGAGGCGTCGCGGCGCCCATCGTAGTCGAAGAAAAAGAACAGCTTGTCCTTCTTGATCGGCCCGCCGATGTTTGCGCCGAACTGATTGCGAATCAGCGCCGGCCGGGGAATACCGTTTTTGTTGTTGAAGAAGTCATTCGCTTCGGTGACCGTATTCCGGTGGTATTCACGGGCATTGCCGTGCCATTCATTGGTGCCGCTCTTGGTAGTGATCGCGGTTTGTGCCCCGCTGCCGCGGCCTTCCTGCGCCAGCGGATTCGCCACCTCGGTGCGAAATTCCTGGATCGCGTCCACCGGTATGGGCGCGACCGTGTGGAACGCCTGGCCAAAACTGAAATCCGAAGCGTCGATCCCGTCAACGGTGATGTTGTTCTGGTCCGCCCGTCCTCCGGCCACCGCCCCGTTCCGGCTCAATCCGTTGTCGTCCACGTTGTTGGAAGTGTCCGCGGAAACCACCGCCGGCTGCAAGCGAAGCAAGTTCGCCGCGTCCCCTCGAAACTCATTCGGCAAACTGGAAACCGCGCGCAGGTCGAAGTTGTTCCCGATCGTGGAGTCGGTCGTGTCCAGGCTCACCGAGCCCTCCGATTTCACTTCCACCGTCTGATTGACCACACCAACCGGCAATTGCACATCCTGGGTTCGAGTGGTGGCGACCGCAAGATAGAGATTGGAAACCGTTACACTCTTGAATCCATCTTTGCTGATCGTCAACTCGTATCCGGGTCCGGGGGCCAATTGCACGATGCGATAGAAGCCCGTCTCACCTGTTTCCGTATCCACGCTGCTTCCGGTTCTGGTGTTCATCAGTTTGACGCTGGCCTTGGCGATCGCCCCGCCGCTCGGGTCGGTCACCGTGCCTACCAGCCCGGCAAGTTCCTGTGCGCGAGTAAATGCGGGGCACAACATGCAAGTGATCAGAAAAATGGCACACCAATACGAACGCTTGAATCGAGTCATCAACGCTGCCTTTCGCTTGAATTTTTCACCGAAAGCGGGCGAACGCGCGCCCACGCACGGGAAGACTCACTCGCGGTACGATTGGCGGCTCACGAAGAAGCTTTACAGCTCGCGAATACCCGCCTCAGAAGATTGGGAAGAGGGAGAAGCCAAGGAAAATCCCACCGCTGACCACAGGATCCTTGAACGCCGACCTCTAAACCACGCGCGGAAATGACTGGCACGGCGAATCCTCAGCCACCTGCTGAAGGACACTCACCGTCGCGTACAGCCTAGCAAGCATTCTGCCAAATCATGTAAAGACTAAGCTCTCAGAAAAGAGAAGGCTTACAAACAGAGCGGCCATTGCCAGCAAGTCGCCTCTCCATAAATTGGGATTCCGTTTGGGAATCTGGAGATTTTGGAAAGTGTCGCGGCACGTGCTCGCTGCCAGGGTAATCCAATGCTTTTGTTGAGAATTCTACAAACGAATGGCAACTCTCGCTGGTCACTTCCCGAGGTAAAGCAAGGCGAGCAGGAACAGCCACAGCGCGTCCATGAAGTGCCAGTAGTGCGATGTCACTTCTGCCGCCACCGTTCGCGTGATTTGCGCTTTTTCAAAATTGCGCTTGGCCACGTAGAGCAGCGCCGCAACTCCTCCCACCAAGTGCAAGGCATGCGCGCCTGTAAATATATAGAAGAAGCTGCTTGCAGGATTGCTGGCCAGATAGATGCCTTGGGCAACCAGCAGCCGCCAGGCCCCCACTTGCCCGGCAAGGAAGAACACGCCGAGCACGGTGGTGGTTAGCCAAAGGTTTTTATAGGCCTCGAGTTCGCCCTTGGCGAGGCGTTGCCGCGCCATTTCCAATGTCGCGCTGCTGATCAGCAGCACCGCGGTGTTGATCCAAATCAGGGCGGGAATGTGAATAGGAACCCAGTCTCCGCTGCCGCGCCGCACCAGAAACGCACTTGCCAGCGCCATGAAGAACATCAGAATCGAGACAATCCCCAGTGCCATTCCCGTGTAGTAGCGCTTGGGGGAAGGCTTGCTCGGGCTCGGGCGTTTCCCGTCATCGCCGCCGCCATCGCGATCCACGGGCGGCAGATCCCCTCCGCCGCCATTCGAAGGCTTCTTCTCAATGATCAGCTCGAGATCCTGCGTTGCAGACGTAGTCGGCATATTGCCCTTCCCTGAATCAGCTTGAGTGTTGCGACAGCAACTCTGGCGCGAGGTGCTGTGGAGCGAAATCGCTCGTCTCGCCGGAGCGAAATTCGTAGGCACCGCGGTAAATCACCGGACTGACGCCCGCAAAATTCACCAGCGGAGCGGGCGAAGGCACACTCCATTCGAGTGTGGTGGCGCGCCAGGGGTTATTTTCTTCCGTACCCCTGCGGCGCAGCAAAGCCCGCGCGAAATTCACGATGAAAAGCAGTTGCGCGGCTACCGTACAGATGGTCGCCACCGTAACCAGCGTGCGGATCGAAGCACCCGCCGAAGCGAGGTTCGCGCGCGACGCATCCGGCAAAAGATGTGATTGCGTCAGCAGCCCCAGCCAGTGCATGGGCATGAAGATGAAATAGACGCCGGCGAAGGTTGCCCAGAAGTGGACTTTTCCCAGCGCTTCGTTCAGCCGCGCGCCGAACATCTTGGGAAACCAGAAAAACAGCGCCGCCAGAATGGCAAACGTCGCGGCCACGCCCATCACCAGGTGAAAGTGCCCGGTCACGAAATCTTCGCTGACCGCGGCGCTGCGCAGATCATGCCGCGCCAGGAAAATCCCCGAAAGTCCGCCGGCGATAAAAAGTGAAATGAACCCGATCGAAAACAGCATCGCGCAGGTTAGCTGCAGGCGCGCATCCCAAAGCGTTCCCAGCCAGCTGGCCAGCAAAAATGCCGCGGGCACACCCAGCGAAGAGGCCAAAACGGAAAATACGAGCGGCGCATACGGATTCATGCCCGTGGCAAACATGTGGTAGCCCCACACGCAAAATCCGACCAGGCCCACGCCGCACAGCGCCAGCACCACCAGCCGCTCTTTCCACACCGGCTTGCGCGAGAAAGTCGCCACCAGATGCGTGACCATGCCGAAACACGGCAACATCGCGACGTACACTTCCGCTTGCGCGAAATACCAGAAAAGCCTCTGCCACAAAATCGGCAGGCTGCCCTGGCGAACCAGATTCAGCGGCTGCGTAGCCAGAAACGAACTAAATGAGAAAATTTGCGAGCCCAGCATCCGGTCGCAAAGCAGGCTGGCGCAGCCCGCCAACAGAACGCTGAAAATCAGCATGCTCAAAATGGCGTTGAGGAACCACGCCCAGACCGTCACCGGCAGGCGCGGCAGGGTCATCCCCTCCGCGCGCAGATCGATCGTCGTCGCCGTGAAGTTGAGCGCGCTCAGCAGCGCCGACAGCGAAAACAGCGCTGCGCTGCCCAGCCACACGTTGACGCCCGTCTCTGCGGGATAAAAAAAGGAAACAGTCATTCCCCCGAGCGACCCCACGGTCATCCAGAAAGAAACCAGGTTCAGCTTGGGAAAAGCCATCTCTGGCGCACCGATTTGCAGCGGCAACAGAAAATTTCCAAATCCAAGTTGCGGCGCGGCGGTCAGCACAAAAAAGACCATTAACGAACCGTGGAGCAGGCGAATCGCCGCATATCGTTCCGGCGTGTGCTGCAGGCCGGAGAGAAACGGGATGGCCGTGTCCGGCCAGGAAGTCTGCATGCGAAGCAGCGCGGAGAGAATCATGCCGACGAGCACGCTGGCCAGGGCCAGCCAAAGGTATTGCAGGCCGATGGTCTTATGGTGCGTGGAAAAGACGCAGCGTCCCAGGAAAGACGCAGGGGCCGTGCGCGGCGAGCCGTCGTCGTAAGTGACCATTTTCCTTGAAGTTCCGCTTTTCGCGGCACCCTGAACCAGAACCCGTATCTTACCGCCTGCGCCGGAAATTGCAAGAATTCGGGGCGCGGGGCAAAACTCCTCGCCGATGGGCTAAAATGAAAAATGAAACACACAAGGAGACGTATCTTGGCGACCGATAAGTGGGCCTATCCGCAAGCCATGTGGGATGAGCGTTACCGTGAACCGGAGCCGGTCTATGGCACTCGGCCGAACAGCTATCTCGAGAAGCAATCATCGCGCTTCATGCCGGCCGGCAGGATTTTTGTGCCCGCCGACGGGTACGGACGCAACGGTCACTGGCTGGCGAGGCAGGGTTTCGCGGTGCACACGGTGGATTTGTCGCCCGTGGGCGTCGAGCGTTCGCGCAAAACCGCTCGGGAAGCGGGTTTGACCCTGACCATCGAGCAAGCCGACCTCTCCAGTTGGAATTGGCCGGCGGCAGAGTTCGACGGCGTGGCCTCCATCTTTCTGCACTTGCCGCCCGAATTGCGCAACAAGATTCATCCCGCAATGTTGCGCGCGCTGAAGCCCGGCGGAATCCTGATCATCGAAGCTTTTACCCCGGAGCAATTGCAATTTCATTCGGGCGGGCCCAAAGACGCTAGTCTGCTGTATACCGCCGACCTCTTGCGCGAGGATTTTGCGGGCGCGGAGGTCTTGGAACTCGAGGAAGTCAAAGTCGACATTGACGAAGGCACAAAGCACAGCGGGTTGTCCGCCGTGGTGCACGGAGTCTTCCGCGCGCGCTGATCCGCCGGCGCTATGGAAACTGCTTCTGAAACGCCGCGAATTGCTCGCGCAGCGTTTCCAGTTCCCTTCTCAATTCCACGATTTCCCCCTCGAGCTGCGCAATCCGCTCCGAATCAGCGGCACGCCTTGCGGCCCGCGGCGCCTCTTCGCTCGGTTCCCCGCTGGCATTGCCAATCACCGGAGCGTCGCCCGAAAGCAGATGCATGTAACGCGATTCCTTCGTCCCCGCCTGGCGCGGCAGCACCTTGACCAATGGCGGCTCGCGACGCATCAGATGATGAAGGGCGGAGTGCACCGCCTCCAGGTCCTCAAAGGAGTACATGCGCTCGGTGCGTGTGCGCAATTCGCCGGGAGTCTGCGGCCCGCGCAGCAGCATCACGCACAGCACCGCGATTTCATGCCGGTGGAAATTGTACAGCTCGTTGAGGCGATGTTCGAATTTGGCCACCCGCGAATCGTCCGCCCCAATCGAAACGCGGCACGCCCTGATCCAACAGCCAGCGGTATTCCCCATCGTGCCGCCGCAGGCGTTAGGTCATGCGAAACGCTTCGTGCCCGTCAAACGACCGCGTGTAAATCTCCAGGCACTGCGCCAGATCGTCCGGATGCACCCCCTCTGCCCATCCATTCCCTATTTCCTGCTCAAGCGAGCGGCCCGTAAAATCGAGCCACGGCTGATTGAAATAATCGCAAAGCTTGTCGATTCCGGATTTCCAGATCATCACCGGGGCGGTATTTGCCACCAGGCGGAAGAGCTTCTCGCTCTCGCGGACGGATTGTTTGGTGGGAACAGCGGCACTGATTCCCTAACTAACATGAGCGATTGGAAAGACGCAGTGTCGCGCGACACCCATGGGCAGGAAGATAAATGGTGCGGTCGAGTGGATTCGAACCACCACGGTATTGCTACCGCCAGCCCCTCAAGCTGGTGCGTCTGCCAGTTCCGCCACGACCGCACAGAGGTGAGAACAATTGCTTAATTGTAGCCGCGCCTGCAGAATCGGGCAAGGCGCGTGACGTTGCCAAGCAGTCATCATAAGCGGCCACAACCTTACGCCAACCGGAAGTATTTACGGCTTTGCCGGTGCCGTCGGCGCGGGCAGCGCCGGCGCGGAAGATTGCGGTACGGCCGGCGCCGGAGTGACCGGAGCGGGGGCCGGGGCCGTCTTTGGCGCGGGCTTCGAGAACTTCTGAAGAATTGAGCTGCCGCTGCCGCCCTGTTCCACCGCGCGATCCACCCGCACAACCATGGCCAGCGAGCAGACCATGAACATCACCGCGCACCACGTGGTCGCCTGCGACAGTACTGTCGCGGCGCCGCGCGGGCCGAACGCCGTCTGGCTGCCCGCGCCGCCGAACGCGCCCGCAAGGTCCGCCGCTTTACCGCTTTGCAGCAGCACGACCACGATCAGTACAATGCAATTGAGGATAAAAAACGGCGTCAGGATGTAATTGCCCCAAGGCAGGCGGAAACCCAGGGCGATAATCCCAAACCCAATCAGCAGTGCAATCGTCCATTTCATCCAACTCGGCATTTCCCGCTCCTCAATCCTATAAACTGTCTCAGCCTTTGCGGTTCAACGCGTCCAATCCTTCACGATTTTGGCGAAGGAATTGGGGTCCAGGCTGGCTCCGCCGACAAGCACGCCATCGAGTTCCACCTGGGCCATCAATCCCTGAATATTGTCGGGCTTGACGCTGCCGCCGTAGAGAATCCGCAAGGCGGCAGCATGGCCGGCGTCGAACATCTCCGCCGCACAGTGACGCACGAACTTATGCACAGCCGAGGCAATTTCCGGGGTCGCGGTGCGGCCCGTACCAATTGCCCAGACCGGTTCGTAAGCTATTAGAATACGGGAGAATTCCTCGGGGGTCAACGCGCCCACGCTGCCATGAAACTGCGTTTGGCAGATGTTTTCGGTGCGCCCGGCTTCGCGATCCGCCAGCATTTCGCCAATGCAAACGATCGGGATCAGGCCGGCGGCCAGCGCCGCTTTCGTCTTCTTGAACACCGTTTCATTCGTCTCGCCGAAGAACTGCCGCCGCTCCGAATGCCCTATCAGGGTATAGCGGCAACCTGCCTCAACCAGCATCGCCGTGGAAATTTCTCCGGTAAACGCCCCCTCCTTTTCCCAATAAACATCCTGCGCCGAAATCGCGATGTGCGTTCCCTTGGCGGCTTCCACCGCTGCCGAAAGGCTGGTGAACGTGGGTGCAATCACGATGTCGCAATCCTGCACGCTGGCAACCAGCGGATTGAATGCGGAAAAGAAGGCCCGCGTATCCGCCTGGTTCTTGAACATCTTCCAATTGCCCGCGATTACGCGGCGTCGTTTCTGCTGACTCATTTGTTGGTCAGGGCCTCCACGCCCGGGAGCTTCCGGCCACCGAGAAATTCCAGCGAAGCGCCGCCGCCTGTCGAAATATGGGATATCTTCTTGGCCAGACCCGATTGCTGCACGGCGGCCACGGAATCGCCCCCGCCCACGATCGAAGTTGCCCCCCCAGAGGTTGCCGCGGCCACGGCTTGCGCAATCGCCAGCGTCCCTTTGGCGAACGTGGGCATTTCGAAGACGCCCATCGGCCCATTCCACACGATGGTCTTCGCTTTCGCAATCTCCGCGGAATACAAGGCGATCGTTTTAGGCCCGATGTCCAGCCCCATCCGGTCCGCGGGAATCGCCCCCACGTCCACCGTGGTGGCCGGCGCGTCCGCTTTGAATTCCGCCGCCACCACGTTGTCCACGGGCAGCAGCAGCTTGAAATTTTTCTGCTTGGCGTCCGCCAGAATCTTTCGCGCCAAATCGAGTTTGTCTTCTTCCACCAGGGATTTTCCGATAGTCAGGCCCTGCGCTTTGAAGAAGGTATACGCCATGCCACCGCCGATCAGCATTGCGTCGGCGATCTTCATCAGGTTTTCCACCACTTCGATTTTGTCGCTGACCTTCGCCCCGCCGAGAATCGCCACAAATGGCCGCGTGGGATTGCCGATCGCTTGCCCGATGTAGGCAATCTCCTTTTCCATCAATAAGCCCGCGGCGGCTTGCTTCACGAATTTGGTGATGCCGACCACGCTGGCATGCGCGCGGTGCGCCGAGCCAAACGCGTCGCAAACAAACACGCCGTCGCACAACCCTGCCAATTGCTTCGCGAACCCTTCGTCGTTCTTTTCCTCTTCCGGATGAAAGCGCACATTCTCCAGCACCAGCACCTCGCCGTCTTTCAGCGCTTTGCTCTTCGCTTCGGCTTCCGGTCCGACGCAATCCGAAGCAAAGGCGACGGGCTTGCCAAGGAGCTGTTCCAACTTTTGCGCGGCGGGCTTCAGCGAATACTTGGCATCCGGCCCCCCTTTCGGCCGTCCCAGGTGCGATGCCAGCACCAGTCGCCCGCCCTTTTCGATCGCCAGCTTCAGCGTCGGCAGCGTCTCGCGAATCCGCGTGTCGTCGGTCACCACGCCATCCTTCAGCGGCACGTTGAAGTCCACGCGGAGGAACACGCGCTTCCCGCGAAGCACAAGATCTTGAATCGTCAGTTTGCTCATCGTTTTGTCCGTCTTGGAAGCACTGCGCTGCCAGCCATCCGGTATTCGGCAAATCATCTCCGATAGCCGGATCACGGCGAGTAGCGAACAGGAATTCACGGAAACTAATTAGGCGAGGAGTTTCCCCCTCGCTGCTCCCGGCCAACCGCTCGCCGTCATCCGGGCTTTACTTTTCAAATCGCATCTACTGCGGGGCCCGCCTTCCCAGGCGGGCCCTCTGAGTGCTACCACTCGCTAGAACTTCGATGCGAGGAACTTGATCAAATCGCGGCACCGGCACGAGTAGCCCCACTCGTTGTCGTACCACGCCAGCACTTTCACGCAGCGGTCGCCGACAACTTTCGTATAGCCCGCGTCCACGATCGAAGAATGCGGGTTGCCCCGGAAGTCCACGGAAACCAACTCTTCCTCCGTGTACCCGAGTATCCCCTTCATCGGTCCGTTTGCCGCGTTCTTCAGCGCCCCGTTCACGGATTCCTTCGTCGCCGGCTTTTCCACGAACACCGTCAGGTCCACCACGCTCACGTTTGGCGTGGGTACGCGCATTGCGTAGCCGTCGAGCTTCCCTTTCAATTCCGGAATCACCAGATGTAGCGCTTTTGCCGCGCCGGTGGAGCTCGGAATCATGCTGAGCGCCGCCGCGCGCGCCCGCCGCAAATCCTTGTGTGGCAGATCCAGCAGCTTCTGGTCGTTGGTATAGGAGTGAATCGTGGTCATCGTTCCGCTCTGAATGCCGAAGGTGTCTTGAATCACCTTGGCCACTGGCGCAAGGCAGTTCGTGGTGCAGGAAGCGTTCGAAATCACGTGATGCTTCGCTGGATCGTACGAGTTGTCGTTGACGCCCAGCACAAACGTGCCGTCCGGATCGTCCGCCGGCGCGGAAATGATCACTTTCTTCACCGGCGCCCGCAGATGCTTCTTCGCCTCGGGGCCCTTGGTAAAAAGCCCGGTGGATTCCACCACGATGTCGGCGCCCACGCTGCCCCAATTGATTTCCGCGGGGTCTTTCACCTTGAAAACCTTGATGGCCCGGCCGTCCATGCTGATCGAATCCTCCGTGTGGGTGATGCTGTGCGGCAGGTTGCCCAGGACGGAATCGTACTTGAGAAGGTGGGCGAGAGTTTTGGCGTCGGTGATGTCGTTGACGGCCACGAACTGAATATCCTTGTCGTCAATCGCGGTGCGCACAATGTTGCGCCCGATGCGGCCGAAGCCGTTGATTCCTACTTTAATTGGCATGCTTCCTCCGATGCGGGATCGTGGTTTGCGGCGTCACGTCAGGCCTGCAGAACGCCGCGGGTAGAACAGAAAATGCTAGGTGGAGTGTAGGGAAATGTCAACGAAAGAGGCCACGTCACACGTCACAAGGAAACGCAATTTTCCCGCTCCTGCGGAATACCCGGGGGCCATAGGCGGCAAGGACACCCAGCAGAGGTTTGTTCCCACACGGGGATTCCCTCGGGCTCCTGACTATTCAGGGTACTGCTTGATCGAACTTACTTTTTCTCCCCGGAAATGCACGAATATCGTTTTGTCGGGCGGATGGCCGTATATCCAGTCTTCCGTGTCGTAGCCTTCCGCGTCCCGCTCGCGCACCTTGTGATCCGGCTTCCCCATCGCCGCAACCACTTCTTCCCGATCCATGCCGAGGATGGCGTGCCGTTCCGTAATGGCCTTCTTCATTTCCGGAGGAAGCGTGTCGATCCACTGCACCGCCGCGGAGTGCTCCCCGCCAAAATTGAGGAACGGCGAAAGAATTTTCTTCAGGTCATCGGGTGTAAGATCCGGAATCGCTTTCGGGAATTGGATATAGAGAGTCCCGCCCATGCCCGGCTGGATTCCCGGCGGCCCTTGATTTTCGGACGTGACCTGCGTCGAGGTTTGCGGATAAGGTTCTCCTATGCCCACCTGAATGTGCTCCCACCAGTGCGATTTCGGCCTTCCGCCCCCATTAACGTCCACGATGATGGTGTGCTCGCGGAATTCCAGCTTGGTGATTTGCGAGGGGTCACCCGTATTGATCGCCGCCCCGTGTGATGCCACCACGCGGTCCAGATACTCGAGATTCAGGGGTTTGTCCGTGTAGATGACAAAGCCTTCTTTTCCGGCGGGAATCGGCTTCACGGCTTTCGCGAATTCACCGGAGACATATCGAATTAAGGCCAGTTTGGATTCTTCCGTTAAAGTCGCGCTTTTCGATGCCGGCGCCTGCTTGCTGCCAGTCGCTTGCGGCGCGTCGCCGGCCAGCATCACCGGCAACACCGGAATCGACTGGCCTTCCAGCGAACTTCCGGAATTTTCGGGCACCTTCGAGGGCACCAGCGTGGCCTTCGGCAAGTCCGCCGCAGCGAACACCAAAACCAGCAAAGAAATCGAAATCCAATTGGACATGGTAAACGATCAGGCGCCCACTCCGGCGCCAGCCGTATTTTATGATGCAGCGAGCCGCTTGAGTAGTGGTCTCTTGCAAATCAGGGCGAGATGACGGTGACGCCCTGACGGTCGATGTGCATCGGCAGCAGTTCCCCGCCGGCGTCCACCACGGCCTTTTCCACCCGTTCGCGGGCGTCCGGCTCGATCAGCAGCACCACGCAGCCTCCGCCTCCAGCGCCACACACTTTTCCCGCCAGCGCTCCCTTGCGCCGCGAAGAATCGATGATTTTGTCGATCGTCTTCGTGGATATCGTCGGCAGATTGCGGCGGCGGAAACTCCATTCCGCGTGCATCAGCCGGCCGGTTTCTTTCCAGTCGGCATTTTCGAGAGCGGCGCGCATCTGCTGCGCAATTTGCGAAATGTGCTCGATGTTGTTCTGCACGGCTTTCTTCCCGTCAATGTGCGCCTTGAAGACTTCCCAGTTGTTGATTCCGGACTGCCGCGGTTTGCCGGTGTAGCAGACCACCAGCCGCCGCTCCAACTCGTCGAGATTCAGGCGCAGCTCGATCCGCCGCTCGCCTCCGGGCAATAATTCAATCGCCGCCGCCCCGCCGAATGCCGGCGGATAGTGGTCTTGTGTGCCGGTGGGAACGCGAATCACGATGCCTTCCGCGTCGCGGCTGATGTGGATCCAATCCACTTTGCTCTTCCCTGCCCCGGTAAAGCGGTCCAATGCGGCGCAAATCGCCACGGCCATCGCGCTGGAGCCGCCGATCCCCGCACCCGCTGGCGCCTCGGAATTCGTGGTCAGCGTGAAACCTCCTTCTGGCCGGAAAAACCTCACGATTTCCGCCAGCAGCGGCAGGCGATACCCCTTCGCCCGCACCAGCGCGGCAAAGGATGGGAACGCTTCCGCGCGATTGGTGTCCAGCGACACCAGCTTGATCCGCGGATCGTTCGCCGCGTGCGTCTCAATCACGCAGTAGGCGTAACGCGAAATGGCTGCGTTGATCGTGAGCGCACCGGGATGAAAAAGGTACAGCGGCCAGATGTCCAGCGTTCCGCCCGCCAGGTCGACACGCGTGGGTGCTTTCGATTCGATGCGCATGTGTGAAGCCCGCCAAGGCGAGCACAGGCTAGAGTATCGGAACGCGCGCTTACTTGCCGCCCGCATTTGCGGCGCGGTTGCGAAGAAGTAGCGGCCCCGCCGCTTCCCGCGCCGCAATCGCCGGATTCGGCTCGAAGCAGCGCCGGCAGCGTGCCTCGTACGCGCCCCCCGCTCCCACGACGATCAGTTCTTCGCTCTCCACCAGCCGCTGCGTGTGCACCGCCGGATTCCCGCAGCGCACGCAGATCGCCAGCAATTTGGTAATCTCTTCCGCGATGGCTAGCAGCCGCGGCATGGGCTCGAACGGCCGCCCGCGATAGTCCGTGTCCAGCCCGGCGACGATCACCCGCTTCCCCAGATTCGCCAGCTTGGTGCAAACATCCACCACTTCGTCCCCCAGAAATTGCGCTTCGTCGATCCCCACCACTTCCGTGCGCGGCTGGAGTTTTTCCATGATCTCCGCGGCCTTGGCCACGTTGTCCGACGGAATGCCCAGGCCGGAGTGGGAGACGATTTCGTTCGCGGCATAGCGCGCATCGATCGACGGCTTGAAGATCTGCACCCTCTGGCGCGCAATCTCCGCCCGGCGCAACCGCCGGATGAGTTCTTCGCTCTTACCGGAGAACATCGGCCCGACGACCACCTCGATCCATCCCATGTTGCCCTTGACTATGTCCACGCTGTATCTCCTCGAGCGAGTGAATCCCGGTTCATCCCGATGTTGCGGCCGCCGCCGATCGGTACAGTTTTGAATTATAAAATGGAGCAAAAGCCGTCAGCACCGCCAGCCGGAAGGACTCCTGCCGCACGATGCGATTGCCCGTCAGCACACCCCAGGCGCCTTGCCCGTCGCGAATCCCGACGGCACCGGCAAACTGATCGATCGCTATCCCGAGTTCCGTGCCGCGCACGAGCACTTCTTCCGCCAGCGCCTCCGGCAACTCAATGCTTCCCGAACAGCCGAAGTGCCCGCCCACCCCATCGCTCACATACGCCCAGCTTTCCAGAAACACATGCCGGCGTCCATTCTCGATGGTGACGTCCAGGCCGCCCTCGAGACCCACAAAGTAATTGGCGCGGCTCGCGGAATCACGCAGCATTCCTTGCAGCGCTTCCGCGCGCTGTCGCGCTCCCTGCATCAATTCTTCCCTCGAGGATGGCGTGTGGCCCACGCCGCTTTCCACTTCATAACCTTGAATCTCGATAGGCGTCTTCGGTGAAAGATCCGCGGCAAACTGCGCAATCGCCTCCTCAACGGCCAGCAATTTCGGCCGCCGCGTGCTGCCCACGGCGATGCGACGCGCGTTCATCGGGATTCCCTGCCAGCGCAGTTTACTGGGAAATTTCGCAAAGATTAACGAGGAAATTGTGCAGCCTGAGGAAAACAGGAGGAAAGTCTGGAGCGGCCTATGAGAATCGAACTCACGCCTGAACCTTGGCAAGGTTTGGATTAAACATTCACAACGCGCTGAACTGGCGGCATTTAGAAAATTCTGAATCTGACTCCAAGTGGAAAATAGTGGAAAACGCAAAACGATGCAAAACGACGAAAAAACGCTGAGGAGTGGACGAAAAAACGCAAAACCCTTAGACAAAATTATCCTGTTCCGTCTATTTCCATGTTATAATGTTATTTAGAGTGGAATTAGACGCTTGAACTTCGCTATTCCCCGCTGGACACCCTGTAAAATCGTGAAAGATACAGTTAGAAATGGTTAGACTGGGCGCAAGTTAAGACCTTAAATTTATCAAACAACTCCTGTCTTTGCTTGAGTTTAAGTGAAAACCCTTAGACGATTTACTCCGGCCATTTTCAGAAAAGTATGAGATTCTATAATTAGGGGGAGAAGAAACACACAAATCTCCCAAAGGCTTCGCAGTACCCCCGGACAATTCCCAGACAACCACTGTAACGCACACTTCCCCGTGAAGTGCTGGCGTAGTGGTGTGTTTGGAAGCTGGGGCAATTCAAACAAAAAGGTAAAAACAATGAGTGACTTTGAACAACTTCTCGATATTGCCGATGTGTGCAAAATCCTTGGCGTGCAGGCGGACTTTGTTCGCAAGCGTATGCAGCCAAGCTGGAAGGGCACGAAGATTCCTTTCATTCTCGTAGGCGAACGCACGCGCAGGTTCCGCAAAAGCGACATTGAAGCGTATCTTGCGGCGTGCTCTGTGGCTGCCGAGATTACGAAGTAAGCCAGACCGTGCGTGTGCACACTGGTGCAGTTCTCACGTTCTAAAAACTTCCTATTTTTCTGGCCCGTGTCCCTCTACTTGTTCTGCAAGTTTTCTCTGGTTTCTGGTTGTCTGCCAGCCCTCAGAAAAAGGGAAAAGCTCACGGGAGAGGGAAAAATAGGAAAAGGGAAAAGTTACTCACTAAAGCCTGTAGGGAGAAAGAGATAGGTATACTCTCTCTTTTTCCCTCTCTAAAGGAAAAGTTCCTCTACTTTTCCCTTTTCCCTCTTTTCCCGCCCCCAGACAGACAGCCACAGAAACCAGTGAGTTTTTAGTGTGAGCAAGGGGGGTAACACGGGCCGGAAGAATAAAAAACAGAAAGAACCGAAATGGAGCAACCTAGTGACAGAAGTACAGACGAAACCCCGCTTCACAGTTGAGGACGGGTTTGACTTAGCAAACACAGCCCCGGAGAAATGCCCTTCCCTAGTGGAAGACCTATTGCTGGAAGTTGGCGTCTCCATGCTGTGTGCGAAACCAAAGTGCGGCAAAACTTCGCTTGCCGTACAGCTTGCCGTGTGTGTGGCAGAAGGCAGACCGTTTCTCAGCAAGCCGACACTCAGCGGAAATGTGCTTTACCTGATTCTGGAAGGCCCGAAAGGTGTAATCCAGCATCGTCTAAAGAAATTAGGGCTGACAGGTCAGCACGGCAAAGTTTCCGTTTTGCATGGGCAGATGCCGTTCAAGGGTGACGAAGGCTTGAAAGCTCTTGAGCAAGAAATAAAGAAGATTCCAAACCTGCGGCTGGTTGTAGTGGACCCGATTGCCAAACTCCTGCGGATTGCAGACTCAGACTCCTACGACGAAGTAACGCTTGCTATCGAAAAGCTGGAAGCACTCGCCCGGAAATACAAACTTCACCTGATGTTTCTGACGCACGGTAAGAAGAAACAAACCGATGATGCCGGGGACTCACCGATTGGTAGCACCAGTTTTCGCGGTGGCACAGACACGAACATTTTCCTGAGCAAGCAAGGCAAGCAGCGAATCCTTGAGACGGAGCAGCGGTGGGGTGTGGCTCTAGAGCCGACAACTCTGCTCTGGGATGAAATCACCGAAGAGACCGGCCTAGGTATCTCCGTCGAGCGGGAGCAGGAAATCAAGCACCAGAATAAAGAGCGTAAGACGCTGGAACGTATCCAGAAAGACATTTTGACTGAGCTTGAGAACAGGCCAAACCTAACGCAAATGGAATTGCTTGAGGCTGTCTCAGGCAAGACCGTCACAGTGCGAAGCGTGCTGGAAGAGTTAGAAGCCAGCGGAAAACTGATTGCAGAAGCCGAAGGCAGAGCAATCCGGTATTCACTTGCACCAATACCAGTGGAGAAAACGGCATGAACGAAGCAGAACAAATTCTACTTTCCGCAGAGCAGCAGAAACGTGACGTGCTCGCAATCCAGTGTCTTTGGACTGGCATCCTGCCTCTGCCCTTGCCCCAAGATTCTCAGGTCGCCTTATGGTTGGACCTCTATAAATTCGGCACTGTGGCTTACGCGGTAAGAGAAACTGCCAAGAAATGCCATGCACTCGCCAGCCAGCGCACGCCTATGACACTCGAACATGCAGTTAGATTTCTTAGCCGCGTTGCTTCAAATGCTGACGCACGCGACAAATCAAAAAAAGGAAGTATCAGAAATGAAACCACCCTATGAACCAGAACAATTCTCGGAAGAGCAGGTCAAAAGTATTTTTGGACCTGCAAGCAACAGCGGATTAGCCCACCAGCTAATTCGTAGGGACCCGGCCAAGTACGCGGCAATGAAGCAAGTGGCCTGCTACCGGGACAACCTAATCCCAGAGAGTGCCTTGCCTCTTGATTCCAGACTTACAAAGCAGGAATTGGAAGAACACCACGAACGGCAGACCGCCGGGGACCTGATTCCAGTGCCGCTGGACTTAGCAGCGCAGTTCGGTATCGCGCCGGGAACGCGACTTCCTAAGTCGAAGGTTCGGGCATTGCAAGGGAAAGCCGAGTAATCGCAGTAGCCCACTCCCGCGACTAGCCCAAGCAGGGGTGTAAATTCAGGGCGAGAAATGTTTATGACTACTGAAGAAATTAAGACACCAGAAGTGAACGAAGTAAGCACGGAGCAGCAACCGACTGAGCAGCAAACTCAGACGGAGAAACCAACGCGACCGCCGAAAGTTGTTTTCAGTGAAGAGCAGCAAGCTAAGGTGAACGAGCTTATCCGCGAGGCGATGGGCCGTGCGGGGCGAGAAGTGAGGACGGAACGCGACCAACTCAAAGCAGAAATTGAGGCTTTGCGTGCAGAGCGTGACAAGGCACAGGCCGAAGCGCAAATTACGACGGAGCAGGCACGCGCCATTGCTAAAACGGGGATGATTGAATCCCTTGCGAGCAAGGCGGGCTTTATCAAACCAACGCAAGCCGTTGCGCTAATCGGGAACAGGGTGCGCTTCGATGATTCGGCCAAGCGGTATGTGGTAACGAACGATGATGGAAGCATTGCCACTGGACCAGACGGACAGCCTGTGCCTGTGGAAGCGTACATCTCAGCGTTCGCTGCGGAGAATCCCCACCTTGTTCGTTCTGGAGTTGCGCCGGGAACGGGCAGCACTGAATCGCGGCAGTGGAGTGGAGAGACTTCCACAGCCGACACGGTGAAGAAACTCTTTGGGCGTGGCAGTGATTCCAGAGCAGCCAATGCTTTAGCGATGCGCAACCCGCAGGCCTATAAAGCCTTAAAGCGTGAAGCACAGCGTCTAGGTGTAATCCGCTAAACAAACAATGCAGGCCGGGTGTGGAATAGGCTTCTCTGGATTCTCTGGACTCCTAGCCAGAGCACGCGGGGTTAAGGGTTTCGCTTCTCCTCCTCCCAGCAACCCCTGATTGCGTCAGAGAAGCCTGCTCCACACCCCGGCATTGCAAATCTGGCAGCCGTACACAAGCGAACGCCAGCCCGGATAACCTTGCAGGCTTACCGGGAAAGAAAATCGCTCTACGGCCTTCCTATTGGTGTGCATATTGTTGCACACGATTAGATTAGACAGATGTTTATGCTGTTAGACAGACTTAATCCTTTGGTTGACAAGGGCCAGCAACTCCCAGCATTCTCCCGCGCAGGAGGATTTATGAAACTGCCTTGTGATGTCTGCGGAACCGTGAAAGACGTTTCAGAACTGGAAATGTGCATCCACTGTGGGCATGTGAACTGCGAAGGCTGCATTCCTACGTGTGAGCACGCTGTACAAAACTACATCGAAGCATTGGAAGAATCGGAGACTTTATGAGAACTGCAAATGTACTACTGAGCGAAAAGTGCGCGAAGTGCAAGAAGGTGTTCTTGATTGAGAACCTAACCATGTGCGGTGGGTGCCAGAGGTTTTACTGCGACAAGTGTTTTGGCACTAGCTGGTGTTCCCTTGGGCCGTGCCCATCGAAGACCCGGAAGCTGTTCAAGACCGACTATGGGACTAATTGACGCAATGATTGGGCTGGGGGAAGCGATTGAGGCAGCGCGTAAGCCGCTGCCTCAGCCTGTCTCCGCAAGCCTGTGGAAGCCTTCCGTGGATATTGTTATCCCCACTCACCGGGGAAGATTTGAGAAGGGCAAACCAACATGGGGGCTGCATCTCACCATTGAAAGCTGCGAAGCTGACCTGAAGAACTCCGGTATTGACTACCGGTATTACATCGTGAGCAACGGCAATCCGCAGACCGGAGACGAGCGGGATAGTCTAAACATGGCGTTTGACTTCGCGGAGAAGACCGGGCGTGTTGGAAAGATATTCGACACCCCGGAAGCAATGGCACCACCTAACGCTAGAAATCTGGGTGTGAGGGCTGGCACTGGTGAGGTGCTCTTCTTCTTCGATGACCATATAAAAGTGCATCCGGGTTTCTTTCAAGGCTCGCTGGACACCATGCACCGGACTGGCTGTGCGGCTGTGTTCGGGCCGCTGGTGCATAGCAAGACCGGAGCAAGACAGTACCACCACGCCATGAGGGAGTTTTTAGCGGATTATTTCTGGGCCGGAATGTGCTTGCTTCCTGCCAACCCATTGCAGCCGTACCGGATTGCCAGCGGAAATCATGGCGCATTCTGTATCCGTAGGAGTGATTTTCAGGAAGTGGGTTGCTACTGGGAAGGCTTCACCGGATGGGCTGGCGAAGAGCCGGAACTGAATCTAAAACTCTGGATGATGGACAAGGAAATCTATTTTACTCCTCACATCTCGCACTGGCATTTCTTTGCTGACCGCCGGTACAAAAGAGACGCCCGACAGACCGCACTAAATCAGATGATGGTGGCAAACATCATTGGCGGTAAGAAATGGGCGGCGAGAATAGCTAATAACGTGTTTGCCCACCAACTTAAAACCATTGCCCCGGATGACCGGGAGACTATCCGCGAGCGGGAGAAGACTGTGCTGGAACTGTACGACAAAGCCTTAGCGAAGAGCGCAGAGCAAGCACGCTGGATGCAGGAGCACAGGAAGCGAACATTGGAAGAGCAATTGGCATTGTTTGAGCGTGAAGGCGTGGCGATGTAGAAATGGTTAGACTCGGTTATATACATCAATAGTTATGTGACACAGGGACACCATAAGCGAATCGTGAGCTTCGCCCTACCATCACTTTTATTATCAACGCCTTACCGAAGTTTTTCACTTCTTACCAAAAAATTAACTTGACAAAGCGTACACTTTTCAGCTAACGTGCTCCTGCACGTTAGGCAACCTAATTTCCAGCGGGTATCCTTCCCTTTTCCCGCGAATGCACACTTGTGCACACACGACAACAACCACAACGCACTTCCCTTCCTGCAAACTGCCAAAGCGCGCCTTCACGCTAAGTTGTTTGTTTGCAACAAATGAGTTTATTCTGTAGAATTAACTTGACAAACAAATTGCTTTCTGGTAGGTTTTTGAGCATGGGAGCACACACCATGCAGAGAAAAGCCTTCGGATACATTCGAGTTTCAGGTGAGAGTCAAGTTGACGGCGACGGCCCGGTTCGCCAGCGCAAAGCAATTCAGGATTACGCTAAGGCGAACGGCATCCGTGTGGTTAGGTGGTTCGTGGAGGAAGCCGTCAGCGGAACCGTTGAGAGCCAAGAACGGCCAGCATTCAGCGAAATGCTAGTCGCCTTAATGAGTAACGGCGTCCACACAGTGTTAATAGAGAAACTTGACCGAATCGCCCGTGAAGTTTACGTGCAAGAAGGCACTATCCGGCTGTTGAAGCAGAAAGGCTTTGAACTTATCTCCGTCACAGAGCCTGACCTGTACAGCGATGATATGTATCGTGTGGCGATGCGCCAGATGATGGGCGTGTTCGCTGAACTGGACCGCAAATCCATCGTCTACAAACTTCGGGCTGCACGGCAGCGCAAGAAGAGTGCTACGGGTCGCTGCGAAGGTAGGAAGCCATTTGGCGAGCGCGAAGGCGAACGGGAAATCATTTCTAAGATTTTAGAATTGCACAATGGTGGTTTGAACTACTCGCAGATTGCAGTCCAGCTAAACAACGACGGAATCCCCACACGCAAGGCGAGCGAAGGCAAATTGAGCAAGGGTTGGTTTCCAGCAAACATCAGCGAGATTATCAGCCGCGAAGAGAAAGCCTCTCAGAATGTCTCTGAAAGCGAATAACGGCCATTCTGTGCAGTGGTTTGGTTTGCCGTGATGTGAAGTGCAGTGGTTTGCAGTGGGTTTTACTTCGTTTTTACTTTGTTAAGGCTTTGCTTTGCATAAGAAATTCTTAGAAAAAGCCTGTAAGTCATTATTTTTGTTTATGATAGAGACACAGCGTAACAAGGTTTTAGCTTTTCCCCTTTGTTTTCAATGTTTCCGAAGGTACGCACGATGAACTAAACCCCCCGTTTTACTTCCGCAGTTCTACCATACCGTCTCTGCAAATTGTTGCAGAGCTACAAGACGAATCGAACAGGAGCAGCACACTTGGACACCCATCAAGATGTGGTTGGCAAGGCACTGTCCAGCCTTCCCAGCCAAGACAGCACAAGTGGACAGCCGTTAGCGGCAGTAATACCATTCCCAACGCCGCCAGCTTCAGCGAGAAAGCGAAGAGGCAAGTGCATGTCTCGCAGAAGAGGGCAAGACCCGAAAGTACGCATTGGTAGGCGTGCAGACGGGAAAGAGTATTACTTCTTCCAGTACTGGGTTGACTTACCGGGAGTGGAAGACAGGCAGCGTAAGACTGAAGTACTTGGATTGGTTGGGCAGTTGACGGACTGTGAAGCAGACCGAAAGAAGCTGGAAATCATCTCGAAGCTGGAAATCAATTCGAGTGATTACCGGATTCCCAGTTCCAAATGCTTCGCAGATGCGGTTAAGCACTATCGGGAGAAGTTTGCGCCACTGATGTTATCTGATTCCACTATTTCGACGGCCAACAGCCGAATCAGGAACCACCTCGAAAGAGACTGGAATGACGTACCGATTGAGCATATCCGCATAGAAGCCGTAAGTGAGTGGGTTAAGAAGAAACGGAAGGAAGGTCTTTCTTTAACGGTTATCAAAGACTCGCTGAGAACTATGCAGCGCATTCTTTCAGCGTTCTCGAAAGACAAGCCCCCGTTTTCTCAAAGTGGGCTGGAAATCCCCGACAAAGAAAAGAGGAAGATGCGGAAAGCAAAACGGCAGAATACAGTGACGTACAAATGGCAACAGGCAGAGCAGATTGCCCAGCACATCCAGAGCATGAATGGACTGGGGGCTTACCGTCGCCAGCAATACGCCACGCTGGTCTTGCTGGCAGCCGCATCCGGTCTTCGTTGCAGTGAATTGCTGGCACTGCGGGTGAATGACATAGACTTCCAAGCGCATACAATCCGCGTAGACGAAGCCTCAGACCAACGCAATGCTGGCAGAATCGGGGAGTGCAAGAACGTCGCAGCCTATAGAACAGTTGCCTTGCTGGACGCGGAAGGCAGGAAAGCAATGCGGAGTCTAAAGCAGTTCATTGGTGACGCCACAGACCCCCATGCCCTTGTCTTTCATTCCAAGCGAGGCAAACCACTTTTAGAAACAACAATCCTAAATCAAGGGCTGTATCCCGCTTTGAAAGCACTCAATCTAGCAAAGGACGGATTGCACGCCTTCCGTAGGGGCTGCAATCGGCGCTGGGAGCTTGCTGGTATCAATCCGGCTGTCATCCGTCAGCAGATGGGACATTCCACGGCTGCGATGACTGCTCTATACACCGGGGAGCTTCCGCTAGAAGACGTAGAAGCTGAGTTTTCCAAGAAGTTTGGCAATCAATTGGAAAATATGGAAAATGAGGCGGCTGCGTAAGTGCTTGATTTGAATGGAGCGGCCTATCGGAATCGAACCGACACCTGAACCTTGGCAAGGTTCCGTACTACCATTATACTAAGGCCGCTTAAACTACTACTTTTATAACACGCTTCTCCCCGCAGCGACAAGGCGCCGCCGGGAATTTCCCAAACAAAAATTCGTCTCAGGAAACCTGCGTCACCCGCGCCGATTTCACGATCGGTGAACGGCGCTGCCGCTCCGCAAAACGCGTGGCTTTGTCCTTGTCCGTATACACGCGCCCAAACGTCTCTCCATCGGCGTAATTCACGCTGACCAGAAAATGATGGTGTTTCCGGCGCCGGTCTTTCCCGAATTCCGACTTGCCCTCGCGTACGGATTTCCGGGGACCTTTCGAAGTTGTTGACGATTTGGCCACGGTGACCTCGGTTTTGCAGGGTTCGTAAATGCCACTATCGCAGGAATGATTTCCCCGTGCAACTAAAACTTGGAGCGGCCTCGGCCTGGCGAGGGAATCCTGCTCGCTCAGCGCGCGGGCATGGAGATGGAATCGGAGCGCGCGCTAAAGAACGGAAGTATACCGCGGCTGGCCCGCATCAAATATTCGATCCCGTGCCGCCCGCTGTTTTCGCTGGCATCGAACCCTTGTGGGCGCAGCGAAAATACCACGTTGATTCCTCCCAACTGATCCGAAGGCGGCGTGTGCGTGGCAAGAAACGCGTTTCCAAATGCACTTAAATTATGCAACGAGCCCTGGCCTGGAAGGCCCAGAACAAAATTCGCCGTGGTGACATCGCTCTCAAAGCCGGTCAGTTTCACTCGGCCATTCCAGAACGTCGCCAGCGGCAGGCGCACTTGGTCCACAAACGGCGTGTCATTGCAGTAAAACGCCGATTCCATTCTTTCGATCGTGCCTGGCGTCGCGGTCCAATTCGTTCTGTCGATGCCAAAGGAAGGATTCACCGGACGAGGCACGCTGTAACTTTGCGAGACCTGAGGCATCAAAAAAATGTGAAATCGGTATGCGTCTGGAGCGGGTGCCAGGTCGCTTTGCACCAAAGCATCGCGGTTATCGGCGGCCAGTAATGCGGGGTTTGCGGCAGTCTGCGAATCCTGTGCCCAAAGCCCTGGAATCGCCAGCAGGCCTGACACTAACACTAACCTGAGCAACAACTTAGCAGTCATCGAACCGTTCGACACTGACGAACCCTCGCTGCCGCGGGGCGGCCGCTAAGGCGCAACATATCCGAAAGTTTTGTCCCTGTCTACAGCTTCCCACTGCGCACGGCTGACCTGGCCGAAAGCCTTAGCGCCTTCTGCAGCTGCACTGAATTTTCGATGCACGCAACGCAAATTCCACCTTGCTCTTCATGAAACATTTTCAGAAGTTTTACGTCTTTATCAGTGAGGAATGCGTATGATGATTTCGGGATTTAAAGAGAGAACGATGTCCAACATTAGCAAACAGCCGCCCCTCATTGAAGATTTGCGGGCGCATTCCGCCGAACAGTTGGCGGAGCTTCGCGTGTTGCTGGGCGCGGGAATCGCCGGTCGTCCGGATAAGCGGCGTCCCGGCTTCTTCGAGATTGATGGCGTGGCAAACGTGTACTACGTTTTCCGCTATCCCACGGGCCACAAAGTGCTGCTGCTGGCCGCCTGGCAGCGCGAAGTCGATCCTGTCGCGGAAATGGTTGCGTATTCCTGCCCCGCCGCCTGATCCCTCGACTTTGAAAATTTCACGCTTACGATTTCGCCCACCCGAAAGTCCAGGGTGGGCGAAAATTTATAAGCCCGCCTTGAGATTCAGCCTATCATTTCTTGTCTTCGTCCAATTTCAATGACACGGAATTGATGCAATAGCGCAGCCCGGTGGGAGCCGGCCCGTCTTCGAACACGTGTCCGAGATGCGCGTCGCAACGGCTGCATTTCACCTCTGTACGCACCATTCCGTGTGACAAATCGGTCTCTTCTTCGACCGCCTGCCCGCCCAGCGGCGCCGTAAAACTCGGCCAGCCGCAACCGGAATGGAACTTGGTCTCCGACCGAAAAAGCGGCTGCCCGCAGCAAACGCACTGATACGTACCCGGCGTCTCCGTCGCTTCGTACTCACCGGTAAACGGCGGCTCGGTCCCCTTCTTCCTAGTCACATAATACTGATTCGGTGTGAGTTGTTTTTGCCACTCGGCCTCGGTCTTTTGAATTTTCTCCCCCATCTCCCCTCCTTCGCCCAGCGCGCTTCGCACTGTCGATTAGTATCAGATTCGGCGCACCGCCTTGACGTTTCGGCGCTCTGATTCAATCATGAATCAACCCCACTCGCCCTGGGGTCGCTCGCATGCCTGACCAACCTGAATCGCAGTACCCGCAAAAGCGCCGGAGCCGCCGCGCCAAAATCGCCAAGCCACTGCGCGTCCGCCCATCGGATCCGCGCGACGAACATTTCGAAGATCTGCCCATCAGCATCAATGCCTCAAAGGAAGGCATTTTTTTTCAGACCCGCCGCGGTACCTACTACAAGGGCATGCGCGTTTTCGTAACCTTTCCCTTCTCTTCTCCCCACGATCCGATGAACTGCGAATATGTGGCGGAAGTTGTCCGTGTGGAAAATCTCCCCAACAACCGCTTCGGCGTCGCGCTGCACCTGCTGATGACCATGAATTATTCTTCCGGCGCGAAGCCGGGCTCCTTAACCCGCGCCTGACCCCGATTCTCTCCTCCTTGTGTTTTCATCTTCCGATTGACACCCGCGCACGCATCCTGTAATTTCAAGGGAAATGAATTTCCCGGCGCATCGGCACCTCCACCATCACGGCCACACGCCGCGCCCCGGGAGCCCTGCCTAGACTTTTCGCAAATCTCAGCAGGAATCGACCCGCCGGCGCTCCAAGCCCTGGCGGGATTTCTGTTTTTGGGAGGCTGTCGTGGAATTGGCGTTCGAAAAACAAGGCGGATTGATCCCCGCGATCTTGCAGGATGCGGGCAGCAAGGAAGTTTTGATGCTCGGCTATGTGAACGAACACGCGCTTGCTGAAACTTGGAAAAGCGGCGAAGTGCATTTCTTCAGCCGCTCGCGCAATCGCCTTTGGAAGAAGGGCGAATCCAGCGGCCACGTTCTGCGGCTCAAGCAGATGCGTGTCGATTGCGATGCCGATGCGCTCTTGCTTCTTGTCGAACCCGTTGGGCCGGGTGTTTGCCATGAAGGCTACCGCAGTTGCTTCTTCCGCGAATTGGCCGCAGACGGCGCCGCGCGCGTTGCCGAAGCCCGCGTGTTCTCCACGGAAAAAGTCTATGGACGCCCGGAGGGCCAATGACCTTGCTGAAACTCGGAATCCCCAAAGGCAGCTTGCAGGAGGCCACGCTGGATTTGCTGGCTCGCGCCGGCTGGAAAGTAACGCTAAGTTCCCGCAGCTATGTGCCCACGATTGACGACCCCGAACTCGCCTGCTTGCTCGTCCGCGCGCAGGAAATGGCGCGCTACGTCGAATCCGGCGCGCTCGAAGCCGGCATCACCGGTCACGACTGGGTGGTCGAAACGCGCGCGGATGTCGTCGAGCTTGCCGAGTTGGTCTATGCCAAGCAGCGCCTCGCCCGCGTGAAATGGGTGCTCGCCGTTCCTGAAGACTCCCCCATCCGCGAACCGAAAGATCTCGAAGGCAAGGTGATTGCCACCGAAGTCGTGGGCATCACCGAAAACTATCTCACGAAACACGCCGTCAAAGCCCGCGTGGAATTTTCCTGGGGCGCAACGGAAGTGAAGGTCCCTCAGCTGGCCGACGCCATCGTGGAGGTCACCGAAACCGGTTCCTCTCTGCGGGCCAATCGCCTGCGCATTCTGGATACGGTGCTGGAATCCGCCACCGTTTTCATCATGAATCGCAAGGCCTCCGCCGATCCCGCCAAGCGCGAAAAAGCCGAAAATCTCGTGCTGATGCTGCAAGGCGCGATTGCCGCCGCCACCCGCGTGGGACTCATGCTCAACGTGCGGCGCGAAAATCTCGAGGCTGTCCTTGCCGCCCTCCCCGCCTTGAAAAATCCCACCATCTCTTCCCTGAGCGATCGGAATTGGGTCGCCGTCAACACCATCATCGAAGAATCTGTGGTGCGCCAGATTCTTCCTCGCTTGAAGGCCGCCAAAGCGCAGGGCATCGTGGAATATCCCTTGAACAAGATCGTGCTCTGATGCGCATCTTGAAACTCACTCCCAAGACCGAAGCGGAGTTGCTGAAACTCCGCCAGACCCACGATGCCCGCGCCTATCGCATCGCCACGCGCATCATTGCCGACGTGCGCAAGCGTGGTGACCATGCCCTGCTCGCATGGTCCGCGAAACTCGACGGCAACGACACTCGCAAGAAAGCATTGTGGATCACCCGCAAAGAAATGGCGCAGGCGAAACGCCGTGTGGCTCGCGAATTCCTGCGCGCCGTGGAACACTCCGCTTCCAACGTGCGGCGCGTCGCCGAAAAACAGCTCCCCAGAGATTGGTCCCTGAATGTCGAAAATGGCGTCACCATCCGCCAGCTTGTCCGGCCGCTCGATTCGATTGGGTGTTATATTCCCGGCGGGCGCTTCGCCCTGCTTTCCACGCTGGTGATGACCGTGGTGCCCGCGCAAGTCGCTGGCGTGCCGCGGATCGTTGCTGTCTGTCCCAGACCGAATGACGCGTTGCTCGCCACCGCCGATCTCCTGGGCGTCTGCGAATTCGCTCGCGTCGGCGGCGCGCAAGCCATCGCCGCGCTGGCTTATGGCACGAAACAAATTGCCCCCGTCGAAAAAATCTGCGGTCCCGGCAATCGCTTCGTCACCGCCGCCAAGCAGATTGCCAGCGCCGACTGCGCCATCGATATGCCCGCGGGTCCCACCGAGGCGGTCGTCCTCGCCAACAGCGGAAATCCAGCCTGGATCGCCGCCGATCTGCTGGCCCAGGCCGAGCACGCTCCCGACGCCGGAAGCTTTCTCGTCACCACATCGCCCGCCTTCGCACTACGTGTGCGGCAGGAGGTCTTCTTGCAACTCAAGCGATTGCCCAAAACCAATCCCGCGCACCAATCCATGCGCAATACCGGTGCAATCCTGCTGGCGGCTTCGACGGCGCAGGCCTGCGAGTTTGTGAATCGTTTCGCACCCGAACATCTGAGCCTGCCGGTAAACGGCGAAAACTTCCTGCGCCGCATTCGTTCCTCCGGCACCGTCTTTCTGGGCCCGTTGAGCGGTCAACCCTTCGGAGACTACTCCAGCGGCAGCAATCACGTGCTGCCCACCGGAGGCTGGGCGCGTCGCCGCGGCGGGCTTTCCGCCGCCGACTTCGTCAAATGCATCGCCGTGCAGGAAATCGCCTCGGCCGGTTTTCGTTCGCTGGCCACCGACGTCGAAGCGCTGGCGCATGCCGAGGGCTTGCTGGCCCATGCGCGCGCCGTGGCGGTGCGCCCATGAAGGTGAAATTACCGGTACGCAAGTCGATCCTCGCGCGCCAGACCTACGAAGCTCCCGCCGAAGGCCGTTGGGGAAAAGTCCGCCTCGACTTCAACGAAAACACCACCGGGTGCAGCCCAGCGGCGGTTGCGGCGCTGCGCCGCCTCGGCGCGAAAAAAATCGCCATGTACCCCGAGTATGAAGCGCCAACGAAAGCTCTTGCCCTCTACTTTCGCGTGCAGCCTGACGAACTTCTGCTCACCAATGGTGGCGACGACGCCCTGCGCGTCTTTTTCGACACGTTCGTCGAACCCAACAGCCACATCCTGATCTGCGAGCCGACCTTTCCCATGTACCGCTACTATGCCGAAATTGTCGGCGCGCGCATCGATGTTCTGCGCTATTCGAAGGAAATGGAATTCCCCCTGCCGGCTGTGTTGAAAGCCCTTCGGAGGCGGCCCCGCGTCTTTTTCCTGGCCAACCCCAATAACCCAACCGGCACGCTAGTGCCCAAATCGGACATCGAAAAAATCCTCCGCGCCGCCACGCATACCGCCGTGGTGCTCGATGAGGCGTACGCGGATTTTTCCGGACTCACCGGCGTCCCCTGGATCCGCCGCTACCCGAATCTTTTTGTCGCCCGCACATTTTCGAAGGCGGCCGGGCTTGCGGGTCTCCGGCTCGGCGCAGTGCTCGCCCGGAAAGACTCTCTCGCGCTGATTCGCCGCGCCATGCCTCCCTTCCCCGTGAATGCCGCGGCACTCGCCGCCAGCGTCGCCGCCATTCAGGAGCGCCGCGCCATCGAGCTCTATATCCGCGAAACCATCCGTCTGCGCCGTTGGTTCGCCCAACAGCTCGAGCGCCGCGGCGTCCGCGTCTTTCCCACGGCCTGTAATTTTCTCTTGGCCGATTTTGGCAGCCGCGGCCGGGCGCTCTTTCGCCTCCTGGCGCGAAAAGGAATTCTCGTTCGTGAACGCGGCAAGGATCTGGGCCCTGGATTCGCGCGCATCACCATTGGCACGCAATCCGAATTGAAGTCCCTGCTGCGCATCCTCGACGGGATCGGATAGGCAATATGGCTCGCATCGGAAAAATTCAGCGCAACAGCAAGGAAACCCGGATCGCTCTGCGCCTCAATCTGGATGGCCGCGGCAAATCCGAAGTCTCCACCGGCATCCCGTTTTTCGATCACATGCTCGACCTGGTCACCCGCCACGGGGGTTTCGACTTGAAACTAAAAGCCAACGGCGACCTCGAAGTGGATCAGCATCACACCGTCGAAGACGTCGGCATCGCCCTCGGCGAAGCCGTGACCTCCGCCCTCGGCGACAAGCGCGGCATCAATCGTGCCGGATATTTCTTGATGCCCATGGACGAAACCCTTGCCGCCGCTGCAATCGATCTGGGCGGACGGCCCTTTTGCGTGCTCAAGGCAAAATTCTCCGCACCACGCGTCGGCGATTTCCATACCGAACTCGCCGAGGATTTCTTCCAGGGTTTCGCGCAGTCCGCGCGGGCCAACGTTCATCTCCGCGTTTTGTACGGCCGCTCGACGCATCATCAGGTGGAAGCGCTTTTCAAAGCTTTCGCGCGTGCGCTGCGCTTCGCCGTTTCCCGCGACTCCCGCTTGCGCCGCGTCCTGCCGAGCACCAAGGAACTCCTGTGAACGCCACCCTGATCGATTACGGCGCCGGCAACGTGCCATCGGTCGAACGCGCGTTGCGCCGGCTCGGCGCGGATGTCGAGACGACCAATGCTCCCGAAAAAATCGCCGCCGCTCGCTGCCTGGTTCTTCCCGGCGTGGGCCACTTCGCGGCTCTCATTCATGCGGTGGATGCGCATGCCCTCCGCCAGCCGATTCGCCACGCCATCGAGACGGGCGCGGCGTTTCTCGGAATTTGCCTCGGCTTGCAGGCGCTCTACGCATCGAGCGAAGAAGCGCCGGAGATGCCCGGCCTTGGAATCCTTTCCGGCAAAGTCACACGTATGCCTGACACCGTCAAGCTGCCGCACATGGGCTGGAACACGCTCGAAGTCCTGCGCCCCTCCCGCCTGCTTCAATCCATTCCTCCTGGCTCTTATTTTTATTTTGCGCATTCCTTCGCGGCGCCCGAACGCGGGGTGGAAATCGCGTCTATCTGCCGGCATGGCCGCGAATTTGCCGCGGTCGTCGAGGAAAACAATATCTGCGCGGTGCAGTTTCATCCCGAAAAAAGCGGCCCGGCCGGCGCGCAGGTCCTGCAAAACTTCTTGAGGCTGGCGGCATGAGCCTCGCCCATCGCATCATCCCCTGCCTGGATACGGACGGCGCGCGCGTCGTCAAAGGCGTTCACTTCGAAGGTCTGCGCGACGCGGGCGATCCTGTCGAGCTTGCGGCCCGCTACGACGCCCAAGGCGCCGATGAACTCGTGGTCCTCGACATCGCCGCCGCGCGCGACAACCGGCCTACATTTCTCGAAACCATTCGTCGCGTGGCCGAACAGCTTGCCATCCCTTTAACCGCGGGCGGCGGAATCCGCTCGCTCGACGCCGCGCGTGCCGTGGTTCGCGCCGGAGCCGATAAAGTCACTGTCAACACGGCCGCCGTCGAACGTCCCTCGCTCCTCAGCGAACTTTCCGCCGAATTTGGCGCGCAAGCGGTTGTCCTTGCCATCGACGCGAAACGCGCCGGCTCGCGCTGGGAAGTCCGCGTGCGCGGCGGCCGCGAAGCCACGCCGCTCAATGCGGAACAGTGGGCGCTCCGCGGCGTAGAGCTGGGCGCGGGAGAAATTCTGCTCACATCGGTTGACCGCGACGGCACGCAATCCGGCTTCGATCTTGAATTGACCGCAACAATCAGCAAAGCCGTCTCAGTCCCCGTTATCGCCTCCGGCGGTGCCAAGTTGCCGGCACATTTCCTCGAAGTCTTCACGCAGGGCGCCGCCGATGCCGCCCTCGCCGCCTCCATTTTTCACGATCAAGTGCAATCCATCCGCGCTCTGAAGGAATTTCTGCGCGCCAAAGGCGTCGCGGTGCGCTTGCCGTGCTGATCCCATGCATTGACTTGCAAGGCGGGCAAGCCGTGCAACTCGTCCACGGCCGCCGCCGCGAACTCGCCGTTGCCGACGTGATGGGCTTGCTGAATCGCTTTGGCCGCCACGAATGGCTCCACGTGATCGATCTGGACGCGGCCACGGGAAAAGGCGTGAACCGCGCACTCGTGCGCGAACTTTGCGTCAGGGCCAAGCGCGAACACGGCATGAAAGTGCGCGTGGGCGGCGGCATCCGCACCGTGCGCCGCGCCGCGCAACTCGCCGGACTGGGCGTCGCGCAAATCATCATCGGCAGCGCCGCATTCAAAAACGGCAAGCCCAATTTGGCATTCCTGCGCCGTATGCGAAAGCGTCTGCGCCGAAAAAAGATCCTCATCGCGCTGGATGCCGCAAATGGGAAAATCGTCGTGCACGGCTGGCGCACTTCTCTGCGCGTCTCTCCGCGGGAAGTGATGCGTCAGTTCGAACCCTATTGCGGCGGCTTTTTGTGCACGGATGTGGACAGAGAAGGAACGATGCGCGGCGTCAATCTCGAATGGTTCCGCGAACTTCGCGCGGCCACGAAGCTCCCCATCGTCGCCGCCGGCGGCATCTCCTCACATCGCGAAATCCGGGTGCTCGAAAAGCTCGGCATGGACGCGGCGGTGGGCATGGCGCTCTACAAAAATCGCGTGCGCTGAAGGGGCGCTGGCACGCTTGCCTGTGTGCCGGTCTAAGGCCATCAAACTTCGCATCGCCGCGGTTCCGCACGCGATTCCTCTTTTTTCATCTATCCTGCTCAGGTTCTAGCGCCCCTTTTCGCCGCGCGCCGCATGCAGTACGATAGCTGCGATGCGATTCCTCCTCCGTTTTTGCCTGCTCTTCGTTTTTTCAACTGCGGCAGCTCTGGCGCAAGCGCCCGGCGGCCAGCTTCCGTTCGAGCTGAAACTCATCGGCCCGAACATCTGGGCCGCGATCGACGACGCCAAGGGCGATGCCGGCGCCAACGCCGGCTTCGTGGTGGGCGACGACGGCGTCGCCGTCATCGACACCTTCGAAAACGAAGCCGCAGCCAACGCTCTGCTCGCGCAAATTCAAAGCTTTACTCACCTGCCGGTCAAGTTCGTCGTCAACACGCACTATCACGTCGATCACGTCGCCGGCAACCGCGTTTTCGCGCAAAAAGGCGCTGTGATCGTCGGGCATCATAGCGTCCGCGCCTGGATTCACACTGAAAACCTCAAATTTTTCGGCGATAATATCACTCCCGGGCAAAAAGCCATGGTCGCAAACCTCCTTGCGCCCGAGGTCACGTACGACACGGGCGTGACCCTGTTTCTCGGCTCGCGCCGCATCGAAGTCACTTACATGCAGGGCCACACCGGAGGCGATTCCGTCGTCTCCATTCCCGATGCTGGCGTCATTTTCTGCGGCGACCTCTTCTGGCACAAAACGTTGCCGAATCTGATCGACGCCACCACTTCCGATTGGCTGACGACGCTCGCTCAATTCACCGATCAACCCAGGGACTACACCACCAATTCTGGCCTGCCCCGCGCCCAAATCTTCGTGCCGGGCCACGGCGATGTCGGCAACATGAATGATGTGCAGGATTTTCAGGATTATCTGACGTGGCTGCGCGGCGCGGTGCAGAAAGCACAAGCCGCGGGCAAGCAGGGCGATGCCCTGGTTGCCACGGTAATGCCCGGCCTCAAGCAAAAATTCGGGGCCTGGGCATTTTTCGACGATTTTTCGCGCCCCAACATTCTCGACATGGGCGCGGAACTCAGCGGCACAAAACGCGTTCCTTCTCCTGAGAAAAAGTGAGGCTTTATGCTGGTTTCCTTCCGTTCGTGCGGCCCCAAGGATCACCGGGCATTATTGAAGCTGGTACTTGCCTATAAACGCTTCGAAAAAATTCGCGTCAATCGCAAATCGCTCAGCCAGGGCCTCGATGTCCTCTTGCGCAATCCTTCCCAGGGTAAAATGTGGCTGATGGAATGCCACAAAAAACCCGTTGGCTATGCGCTGCTCACCTACAACTTCGAACTGGAATACGGCGGCGCGGAGGGCGTGCTGCGGGACCTCTTCGTCGAAAAACCCTATCGCAATCAGGGAATCGGCTCGCTGGCCCTCTATGAAATCGAAGACTACTGCCGCGAGCGCGGTATGCGCGCCTTCCAGTTGCAAGTTCCACGGCGCAACCGATCGGCGGAGATTTTTTATCGCAAGGCGGGATTTCGCGAGCTTCCACTCCGAGTGATGGCGCTTGAAGTACGGCCGGAAGCAGTCGTCCATGCAAAGCGCGCTAGCGCAAGTAAGCGTCGGTAATATACTGCTGGACCATGCGTTGCGTATTGAAAAAAGAACCGTTGATCGCGATGGCGTGCCGCATCACGTCCAGGTAACGCTCGCGGCTCCCATAATACAGCGGCAGAATCACGCCCTCGAGTTTTGCATACAAGCTTTCCGCATCCAGTGCGTTGTCCACGGGCGTCTCAGGTCCCGGATCGCCGCGGTGCGCCTCGCCAATCGACCATCCGGTTACGCCTTCGATGTGCCCTTCCACCCACCAGCCATCCAGAATGCTCAGGCTCGGCACCCCGTTTAGCGCCGCCTTCATGCCACTGGTGCCGGAAGCCTCCAGCGGGTACTGCGGCGTGTTCAGCCACAAATCGCCGCCGGACGTCAGCTTTCCGCCCAAATCCAGGTTGTAATCGTCCAGAAAGACGATCGAGACCGTCTTTTTCAACGCCTTCTTCGCCTTGAAAATCTTCTTGATGATCTCTTTGCCCCCGCCATCGCGCGGATGCGCTTTCCCGGCATAGACAATCTGGAAAGGGCCCGCGGTTTTGGCGATCTGCCGCAAGCGGTCCAGGTCGCTCAAGATCAGATCCGCCCGCTTGTATCCCGTCGCGCGCCGCGCAAATCCGATGGTGAAAACTTGCGGGTCGAGCTTCAGCCCCGTCTTTTTCCGCACGCTCTCCAGCAGATCGTGCTTCGCCAGCAAATGCGCCGCCCAGACTTCCTCTGGCGGCAAACCCAACGCGCCGCGCAGGCTGTAGTTGTCCTCGCGCCACGACGGAATCATGCGGTCGAATAACTCGCGAAACGCCGGGCACGTCCACGTCGCTGCATGCACTCCATTCGTGATCGCCTCGATCGGAACATTCGGAAACATCTTGCGCGAGACTTCTCCATGCAGCTTGGCCACTCCGTTCACATAATTGCTCAGGCTCAGCGCCAGATACGTCATGTTCACCGAAGCGCCCCGTCGCGCCGCTTCCTGCATGTCCGGATAGTTCTGCTCCACCTGCAACACGCTGCGCACCAGGTCCGCCGACGACGCATCCTTCACGTCAAAAAAACGAATTTGGTCCGGGAAGAGCCGCGTCATATATTCCACGGGAAATTTGTCGTGCCCGGCCGGCACGGGAGTGTGGGTGGTAAAGACGCACTTGCTGCGCACCTTCTCGATATCCTCGCCCTTCACCGACGGGCGGTTCGCCCGCCGCGCCTCCTCCTCCAGCAACTCCAGCGTCAGCAGCGCCGCGTGTCCTTCGTTCATGTGATAGCGCATCAATTCCGTGTGTCCCAGCGCCCGCAGCATGCGCACACCCCCGATTCCCAGCAGCACTTCCTGCGACAGCCGGTAATACGGATCTCCACCGTACAATTGCCCGGTGAGCGCGCGATCTCGCGCATCGTTCGCTTCCAGATCCGCGTCCAGAAAATAGACCGGCACCTCATAACCCCTCACGCCCTTCACCGTGTAGCGCCAGGCCCGCAATTCCACCTTCCGGCTTTCCAAGGTCACCCAGACCCGCGGCTCCTCCTCCTTCAAGTGTTTCTCGACTTCCCACTCCACTTCCTCTTCCGTCTGCGCCCCATCTTCCGCTAGCCGCTGCCGGAAGTAGCCTTTCCGGTAGAGCAGCGTGACCGCCACCATCGGCAGCCGGATATCCGCCGCCGCCCGGATCGTGTCTCCCGCCAGCACCCCCAAGCCGCCGCTGTAGGTCGGGATCTGGTTTTCCAGCGCAATTTCCATCGAGAAATATGCCACAAATCGCTTGGGTGGGCGGTTCACGCTCTCCATCGTTCCGGGGTCTCCATTCGGCGCCGCGGCTTGCGCCGCCACATTTTCACTTTGTTTGTCGGTATGATTCATATTTTCCGGGAAGTGCGCCTCTCAGGCAAGCCGCCCTTCCTTTCTGTGTTTCTCAAACTCCCTTGCCGCTGTTTCCTCGCGTTGTCCGCTATAATCCTGTTCCATGAGCATGGTCCTGGACGGCATCCGGGTCGTCGAACTCTCCGAAGCGCTCGCTGGCCCCTACTGCGCAATGCTTCTCGGGGATTTAGGGGCTGACGTGATCAAGGTCGAGCGCAATGTGGGTGGCGATCAGTCCCGCAGTTGGGGTCCCCCATTTGTGGGCACGGAGTCTGCTTATTATCTCGCAACCAATCGCAATAAGCGGTCGCTTACTCTGAATTACGATCACCCCTTGGGCAAAGAAATTTTACAGCGTTTACTGGCCACGGCCGACGTTTTTATCTGCAATCAGCCTTCCCTTCGTTCCCTCCAGAAACGCGGCATCGACCCACAAACCCTCCGGGCTCTGCATCCACGCCTAATCTATTGTGGTATCTCGGGTTACGGCCTCACCGGACCCAATGCCGAGCGCCCGGGCTACGACATCCTGGCGCAGGCCGAAGCCGGCGTCATGAGCTTCACCGGCGAACCCGACAGCGGGCCTATCCGCTTCCCCATTGCCATCGCCGACATGACCACGGGGATGTACTCCGCAATGGGAATACTCGGCGCTCTCTTCGCCAGGGAACGCAACGGCCACGGCGACTTCCTCGACATGGCCCTCTTCGACTCCCAGCTCACCTGGCTGGCCAATATCGGCAGCAACTATCTCAACGCCGGTGTATCGCCCGCCCGTTGGGGCAATGCCCACCCCAGCATCGTTCCGTATCAGCTCTTTCGTGGCAACGATGGCCGCCATTTTGTGGTTGGCGTAGGCACACAGGAGCAGTGGCTCCGGCTGGTGAGCTTGCTGGAAGTCGCGGAACTCGGAACGGACCCGCGCTTCGAAAACAATCCCGCGCGAATTAAGAACCGCGATCACCTGATTCCTGTTCTTCAGCATCGCTTCGACGCTGAACCCAGCAGCCGCTGGCTGGCGCTCCTGAAGCAGGCTGACATTCCCGCCGCTGCCATTCAAACCGTGGGAGAAGCGCTCTCCGATGAGCAGACCAAAGCCAGGGGGCTGGTGGTGGAAATCGAGCATCCAACCTTGAAATTAGCCAGGAGCATTGCGAACCCCATCCGCTTTGCCGAGCGGCCAATCACCTACCGCCTGCCCCCGCCACTTCTCGGCGAACATACCCGCGAACTCCTCCAGCAGCTTGGATACTCCGACGAAACATCGGAAACCGCGATGCGCGATGCGTGCCTTGCGAAGCCGGTTCACCCCTGAAAGATTCTCTCTTACCCATTGACGTAGTAACTATTTTAGAACTATAGTTCTCTCCCCCGGCCAAGCGGTGCCCGGAAGCGATCACCCGCGAGCTCCTCTGTGCCCCGCTGCAGGTGTTCTATGTTGCATGAGATGCCTCTCGCGCTTCGTGTCGAGTACCGCAATTTCAATCTTTGCCCTCATTGTGAATCGATTGGTCAGGATCCTCTGCTTCTCCGCATGTCCGAAAGCATGCCCATGATTTCCCGCTCGGACGGGAAGAATTTCCATCTGGTCCTGGCAGATCGCCCCCTTCCCTACCCCGTCGAACGCCACGGCGCCCGGTCGCAACAACTCTCGCTCTGCTTCTGGTACGCGGATGGTCGCCCGCCGAGCGCCACAAATAGTTCCCTGGTGCTGTTCCCTGCGGTTTCCGAGAATGGTCACGAGATTTACCGCGAAGCGGAATACATCGCGGACCTGCTTGCAGCGAAGCTTGTTCAGGAGCACAGCTTGGCGGTCCTCTATCGCCTGAGCGGCAACTCTCTCCGGAAAGTGAACTACTGAATTCCTGCGCCGGGCGCGAATTCACTCCGCTCCCACGGAGACCCAGGCGCGCCTCTCCGCACTTTTCGCGATCGCTTCGCAGAGTAGCATTTCCTCGTGTCCGGTTTCAAACGTCGGAAATGTCCGAGGAGCTTCCCAGTCCCCCGCCGCAAGGTACTCGTAAAAATCGCGGAACAATTGCACGAACGAATCCGGATATCCCTCCGCGTGCCCTCCGGGATACCCCGCATACCGCCGCGCCACCTCGCTCATCAGCGCGGGATCTTTCGGCAGCGCTTCGCTCGCCTGATTGCGCCGCCCAATCCAAAGGCTGTTGGGTTCCTCCGAATTCCAGCTCAGCGATCCTTCCGTCCCGTCAATTTCAAACCACAGCCGCGTTTTCCTCCCTGCGCTCACTTGCGAAACCGTCATCACGCCGCGCAATTCTCCTTCCAGGTGAAACAATACCGAGGCGTAGTCGTCCGTTGTGATCGGCACGGATTCTGCATTCTTTGAATCCCCTTTCTGAAACGTCTCCACGCGTCCCCGGGGTCGCTGCCGAACGGGAACCACTGTGGCAAGATCCGCGCAAAGTTCTGTCACCTTGCGGCCCACCATCCATGTCACCAGGTCCAGCCAGTGCGTGCCGATATCGGATACCGCGCGCAACTCCCCGCCTAGCTTGGGATCGAGCCGCCAGTTCCAGTCCGAGGGAAACAACAGCCAATCCTGCAAAAAGCTCCCGTGCACCAACTTCGGTTGCCCGATCGCTCCCTTGGCCACCAGCACCCGCGCCTCCTGGCACAGCGGGTAGTAGCGCAAGTTATAGGCAACGCCGGCGACTTTTCCGGTTTCTTTGGCGATGGAAATCAGCAGCTCTGATTCGCGGGAATCCATCGTCAGCGGCTTCTCGCATAGAACGTGCTTCCCCGCGCGCAGCATCCGGCTTGCCTCTTCAAAATGCAGGTAGTTCGGCGTGCACAGATGCACCACGTCCACATTGGCATCCCCCGCCAACTCCTCCGGCGAACCATAGACGCGTTCCAGACCCAGCGACGCACAAGCGGCCGCGGACGTCTCTCGTGAACTCCCCATCGCGCCGCACACCGCAATCCCCAATCGTCGCAAGGCCTCCACGTGCGCGCGTCCCACAAATCCCAATCCAATCACCGCCGCTTTCAGCTTCATCGCCTCAACCCCGGTTCGCTGACAAAACTCTCCGCTCCTCCATCCGCCGCATGAATTGTAAGAAACCTTCTCAATGAGCAGAATGGCCGGCCTCGCGGGCCGGCCATTCGCAATCTGTCCAGCAGTTCGATTACCTTAATTGCCCTTGCTCTTGTTCCTCGGCGACGCTTTCTGCAACGTCGCCAGCAGCGCCTTCGCGCTTGCCGGCACAGGCACGGCATTCTTGAACACGATGTCCGAAGCGCTGACTTCCTTGCCGTACAGCTTCTTGTTGGCGTCGTTATCGGGCCGCAGCGTGGAACCCTCCAGCGAAATTCCCGCGAACAATCCGCGCGAACGCGAATACGAAAGAATTTCCGCGCGCATCGTCACGTCGGTTTCCGCCGAGGCATTTCTCCCCACCGGACCCGCGGCCGCCGAGGCGTCTCCGCCCAGCTTCACTTTGCTGCTCAGAATGCTCTTCGCCGAGCGCGGGCTCATCAGCAGCAGCACGAAGTCCGTCGCGTTGCCCCCCAGCTGCAATCCGGCGCTTCCGCCTTCCAGCGCCATCATTGTCGGCGCACCCCACGGGCCGTGAAACGTGCTGCCGCCTCGGCAGGTCATTACTCCGCGCCCGTAGCTACCGCCAATCCCGATCGCAAATTTCAGCACGGACGGAAGAATCACTACGCAATCGGCCTTATCCAGCACGCTTTGCGGAATGCTGTCCGGCGCGTTCAAAATCTCCTTCATCACCGTCCCGGCATTCTCGACCCGGTCCGCTTCTTTTTCCTGCGCGAACACAGGCAGAACCATTGCAAACGTCAAGCCAAGTCCAAGCATCTTTTTTTTCATCGTTATTCCCTCGGTTGCTTTCTGCGCGCCGCTGCCTGCGCGTCACATGGAAATGGTGGATTGGAGGGCGGTCGAAATCTGGCCGCATCATACTGCGCCCCGGGAAGATTCGCCACCCGAAACAAACCCGCTTGTCTTAGCCATTCCCGCGGGGCAAACTCTAGGCAGGCCCAGGCGCGCCGCCGGGCGAACGCTGGGGTTCCGCGCGCAGGAGCGCTTTATGTGCTGCACTCGCTTTCGAGAATTGCTTTGCCTGCGCCTTTGCCCGATCCTCGCTCTCGCCTTCCTCCCCGCCGTTCCTGTCCTCGCGGCCCAATCCCACAACTCCGGCCTTTCCAACGGCCAAGTAATTAGCCCTTTACCGATCCCGGAAGGAACCATCCTGCCCGCGCGCCTGAATCAATCCATTTCCTCCAAAAACGCAAAGCCTGGCCAAATCCTCACCGCGCGAATCATGCAGGACGTTCCCCTGCCCAACGGCCGGAAAATTCCCGCTGGCTCCAAAATCGCCGGAAAAATTATCTCCGTTCAACCTTGCGCCAAAGGCGCGCAGTCGAAAATTGAGTTGCGCTTTGACGCCTTGCTCATCCGTCACCAATCCATCCCCGTCGTCACCAGCCTGCGCGCCATCGCCGGCTTCATGGAGGTCCAGGCCGCTCAGGTTCCCGAATACACTCCTGGTTTTGGCACTCCTTACTATTGGGTGCCCACCCGCCAGATCGGGGGCGACGAAAAATATGGCGTCGGCGACCCGGTCACCAATCGCAACTCCGAACGCGTCGGCACCGGCGTTTTCGATGGGGTCCTTGTGCACGTTCGCGCAAGCCCGGACTCCCGGTGCCGCGGCCCCTTCGGCGAAGACGACCGCCTGCAGGCCCTTTGGGTCTTTTCTTCCGATGCCTGCGGCGTCTACGGCATGGATGACATACGAATCGCCCACGCGGGAAGAACCGCTCCCCAGGGCTCCATCGTTCTTTCCCTGAATGGCCGCGACTTGAATCTGCACTCCTCCGACGCCTTGTTGCTGCGCGTCCGCTGACTCCTACCTCCCGCCGCTCTTCTGCGCTTCCCTTCCGTGCAGCGCCTCGAACGAAGAGATAATTCCCTTCAATTCCGCGGTGATGGAGTCCTGCCGCAGCCGGCGCGCCTCCATCGTCAAGGCTTGCAGCCGGTCTTCGAGGTTCTTCTCGGCTACCTGCATCGAAGCCTGCCGGCTGGCGTTTTCGCTGGCCAGCAAATCGGCAAATGCGCGGAACACAGACACGAACAAATATTCGTGAATCAACAGATGGAAGAGTTGTTCCCTGTCCATCGTAAACTTGGGAATCACTTTCGAAGGCCAGTGCCGGGCGGCGGCTGGCGCAACCGGGCGATCGAAGGGAACCACCCGAAGGAAGACAAGGCGAGCTGGACGGCCTCTCTGCGGCGCCTGAAAGAGCGCGGGCTGAAAGGTGTGCGGCTGTTTGTTTCCGACAAGTGCCTGGGACTGGTGGAGAGCCTGGCGGAGTTTTATCCCGAAGCGCTATGGCAGCGCTGCGCGGTGCATTTTTACAGGAATGTGTGGACGGCGGTGCCGACCAGCAAAGTGAAAGAAGTGGCCGCGATGCGGAAGGCCATTCACGCGCAGGAAGATCGTGCCGCGGCGCGGCAGAAGGCCGAGCAAGTGGCAGCGAAGTTGAAAGAGATGAAGCTGGCGGACGCCGCGGCGCTGGTTCTGGCGGGGATTGAAGAGACGCTGTACTACTACTTGTTTCCACGGGAACACTGGCGCTGCCTGCGCACCTACAACCCGCTGGAACGGCTGCTGCGCGAGGTGCGACGAAGTACGCGAGCCGTGGGCGCGTTCCCGGATGGCAAGTCGGCGTTGATGCTTGCAGCGGCCAGACTCCGTCATCTGGCCGGCACCAAGTGGGGCACGCGCCGCTACCTGGATATGAACCGCTTGGCGGAAACGAGCGAGGCGGCATGAACGTGCCCGCAAAAATTTTCGGCTCCCCTTCCGGGGAGCCGAGCATCACCACCAGACCAATGCCTCAACAAATCTGCGAAAAACTCTGGACACTACCGCCAACTGCCGGTTTCCCTCAAGCCCGAACTTCTGCTTGGACTTGCTGGACGTTCCCTGATAGGTTCTCCTCACAGCGGCTCTCCTCTCAAAATAGAGTTTCCAACCCGAACTCTATCCGAGTTCGGGTCGAGAGCCCCTGCTTCCTTTTTCAGATTTCAACTAAACGAGGGGCGATTTCCTATGGTTGTCTTTCTGTTAGCTGTTAGCTGTTAGCTGTTAGCTGTTAGCTGTTAGCTGTTAGCTCGACTCGATACACGCCGCCCTGCTCAGTAAAACAGGATCGCGACGCGAAAGCGAGCGAACGTGCGGGAGCCGGTCGGCTCGCACGCCCCCACCTGCACGGAATGGTATTTCCCGCTGCGCGCCTTTTGTTCCACCTCTTCGGGAAGCTGGCTGAGATCGGCCATTTCGTAGCGCAGCACCGCGAGCGGCCGCTGCCCGGCCCAGCCGCGATCCATCGCGCAGGCCTTGCGCGCATCGGTGGGATCGTCGCCAACACGCAATCCATAACCCTCGAGTTGCGCGCGCACTTCGGCTTCCTGCTCCGCGTACGAAAGATGCGGCACGCCCACCGAAAAATCTTCCACCGCAAAATACAAGCTGCCGCGCTGCACCACGGCAATGCCGATGGAGTTCAATTCATGGTCCAGCAGATTGGCGCGGTGCGGCGGCGAATTCATCCATTGCGTGTGCAAGCCTTGCGCACTCGGACCTTCGGCAACGTTTTCGGCAATCATGCTGAAGCGCGCGCCGGCCTGCCGCGCGCGATCCTGCAACGGCGCTTCGCCGGCGAACTGGTGCGACAGCGTGTTGTGCTGCACCATGCGCTCGGCGTGCAAACGCGCGGCCTCGGCGAGATTCGCGTCCCACTGAAACGCCGGCAAACCGGAAGCGACGCGATCGCGATTGGCAGCATTGAAAAGCATGGCTTCCGGCGAGTTAGGCAGCTGCGCGGAAGACGACGATGCGCGCAGGCCGGGAGGAAGCAGCGCGGCGCCGAGCAGCAGCAAGGAAATTGTGGAGATGCGGCGCAGAATTGGGCGCATTCGAGGCTCCTTCAGAATATTGAACACGAATTCCGCAAAAATGACGCACGCGGATTTGCGAGCCCGATGGGAAAAAGGAAGCTGGACGGGAGGACAGGCGAAATAGATAAGGGAAAAGCGGCTCGTGATTCTGGCCGGCGGCGGAGGGCGGCTTTACTGCGGATTGACCGGCCGCACAGGCTAAATCCTGTGCCACATGCGGATTTAGCCGCGGACGTGGACGGCGCTGAAATTCAGCACAACGTGGCCGCCGGGCGTGGGCCGGCCGAAGCTGAGCATGGGGCGGAAGCGCGAGAAGAACAGCATCTGATCGAGCTGGTGGCGCACCGCGGGAGTGTCCGGGCCGCTGAGGATGTCATACGTGGCCATTTGCCCCTGCGCATCCACAACCACGTCCACCAACAGATCGTGCTGCAACTGCACGTCGGGATGCTGCATGATCGGCGTGGCCGGCATGTCCGAAAGTGAAATCAGTTCGGCGGGCTGAAGCAGGCCGGTGGGAATATCGTTGGGATCGGCGCGCACGGTGATGCCGGGCATGATGATGTGCAGCACGAAGACGAAGATGACGATGGCGGAGAAAAAGCCGCCGGTGGCGGGAAGGGTCATCGGGCGGAACACGTTGTCCAGCAGAATTTCGGCGCGATCCTTGATGCGCTGCCAGCGTCCGGCCCAATCCTGCGTGGCCTGGGCCTGGGAAGCGGCCACTTTAATTTTCACGGCAAGATCGGCGGGGGGAACGGCGCGCGGCACGCGCGACATCAACACGGCGAGTTTGCGGTAGCGCTGCAATTCTTCGCGGCAGGATTCGCAGCCTTCCAGGTGCTGGCGGATGGCGGCGCGTTCCGCGGAACGCGCGGCGGAAACGCTGGGATCGTCAAGATAACCGGCGAGGCGGCGATGGACTTTGTCGCACGTCATGGGAGCTCCTCGCGCGCGATCTGCTGGCGCATTTGACTTTCTGCCGCGGCCGGCGAGTTCACGCGAACATAGGCGAACTGCAGACCCACCTGGTTGGCGGAGCAAGCGCTCGCGGCGGCGGCATTCCGGGACGCTTCCGCAGCGCGCCACTGCGATTCGGGGGCTTGCGTGTCGCGTTCCTCGGTTTTGCGTGGCATGGAACCGCTGGCCACGGGGATTTCGCCGAGGAGCGGATCCAGAATTTCTTTGAGGTTGCGGCGGCCGCGCAGGATGCGGGACTTGACGGTGCCGACGCTGCATTCCAGCACTTCGGCCACTTCCTCGTAGCTGAGGCCTTCGATGTCGCGCAGGATGACGGCGCTGCGGAACACTTCCGGCACCTGCTGCAGCGCATTTTGCACCACCACTTGAATTTCGTGCGAGGCAAGCTGGTCAAAGGGAGTGGCGCTGAGATCTTCGATCTCGAGCGGAGCGGAGCCATCTTGGGCTTCCACGTCGATGGAAACATTCTTTTGATTGTGGCGCTGGAACCAGCGGCGGTGATTCAAGGCTTCGCGGATGGCGATGCGATAGAGCCAGGTTTTCAACGAGCTGCCCTGGCGAAAGCTGCGAATTCCCTTGAAGGCTTTCAAGAAAACTTCCTGAGCGGCATCCGCGGCATCCGCCGTGTCTCCCAGCATCCCGAGGATCAGGTTGTAGACGGGAGCGTGGTAGTGGTTGACGAGCCAGTCGAAAGCGGTTTCCGAACCGGCTTGCAGTTCGGTGACAAGCTCGGACTCGTCTCTACCCCAAGAGAGGGCACTGGCCCAATCGGACACGGTTGGCCTTTCTGCCCCGCCGACGAATGGCAACCACAGGCTCGCTGCGAGGCTTGCTGGCAATGTCGGGTTGGGCCTCGATACAGCCGGAGCGCCCCAACCTTTGTCCGCTCTTAGGATTAGACACCGGGGAGCGGGGGAATGTTTCCCGGAGCCAGCGACATTGTGATTGTTGCACCTTGGGGGTAGGAGCGCAATAGAACCAGTGGCGAGTGACGAGTGGCGAGCAAGAAGAGACTTGTCTTCGTAGCAGCCGCCCTCTAAGTCGGACGCTACGTGACGAGAGACGAAGGAAGGAATTAAAGAAGCAACGATGTGCTGCGAAGGACGTAGCTGGAAGGCGACCCTTTGGAGCGGCCCGATGCGGGGCAAGAAGCTGAGGAGAGGGTGGAACATAGAAAGCGGATAGGCGGCGGAAGAGGAGGCTTTTGGGGGTGGGGGAGAATTGGTTGGACCAGAGGGGGATCCCCCCTCCCCGTCGCGAAAGAGATTGAAAATGGGGGAGATAGGTTGCGGGCTTGCAAGTGTGGGAAATGAACGAGTTAGCGGATTGGGAAGGATGGGGAGATGTAAGGCCTTATGGGCGAGAGGGATGCGTGGAGAGGCGGTCATTTTCGGGCTCGTCGTCGATGAGGTGTTGGGCTTTGAGAATGTTCTCCTGCGAGGGGGATTTGGGAGGCTTGCGGGCTTCGATGTCGCGGGCCGCCTGGAGCATGACGCTGCAAAGCTGGTGGTAGACGCGGAGGTCGGAGGCGGGGATGAGGCCTTCGGCAGCAGCGCGCGGGAGCTTGGCAAGGAAGCGATGGATGCGTGAGGCATCGGGGGGAGCGTTATCGGGAGCGGAGAGTTCGCGGATGAGATCGGAACGGCGGAGGGGGCGGGGAGGCGTGTGGGCATGGGTGTAGCAAAGGCCGTTTGATTCGGGGCTGGCGGGCTGGGCGCAGCGGCGTCGGTCGGCGAATTCGTAGCGGCAGATAGGGAAGGCAGGGGTGAGGGGCCGCTTGTTGGACACTAGGAAAGTATAACGAAGGTGACGGATATTAACAAGTAACTGGTTGGACAAAAGATGGTGTTAGTACTGGATTGTTCGAACGACGACTGGATTGCGGTGGTTTGACGGCTTGAACTTCCGCGTGTCGCCGGGGCCTTAGACTTTTGCGGTATTAGCCGTCCCGCTGGACGCGCGGTGTGTAGTTGGCTTACGGGCGAGAGGCAATCCGTTGCCACCGACGAAAATCTGCTCTCAGCATTCACCTACATGGAAGTGCAATCATGGTCCAATTCGCTGGCGCTTAGTCGCAGCGGCTGACCATAGCAACAGCAACAACTAACCATTATCAGGGCGGCAGGCTCTTTCGAGCCCCCGCCCTTCTTTTTTCTTCTTTGGTTCTGGCTTGACTTTGAGGAGTGCAGATACGGCATCTTCGTACTTCATCGGAAGCACAATTTTATTTTCCGTGTTTCCGCTCATAGTTGGATGGATTCTTTTTTCTGATCTGGATTGTCCTCCACTCTTTGCCATCGTGCACCCTCACTGTGCTTATCCTACCCTCTTTGGCGATATTTGCGGTGAATGGTTTTGTGCGACGGGACAATTCTAGGAGAATATCCTCCTTGGCTGTAATGATGCGAGGTGCCCATTGATCAGGGCCTTCCCTGTTATCCGTAGTTATGAATACGGCGATTTGCCCTTGGATTATTTCCTTGTTCCAGGTTCGGATGAGGTCTTGGTCGCCTGTCAGCAATACTCTGTTCATTAATGCGCAGTGTTGAATCACAACTGGATCAGCAATCCTAGATTCTGCTTCGCCAAATTCGTCATAAAGTGTGCGAACCACAAAACCCGCGTCACGCAGCCTTTGGGCTACTTGATTTCTTCCAAACGTTCTGTCTAGGAAAAAGACAGGCGTTTCTTTAGGCTGCCACTTTCCACTCGTATTCTTCAATCGCTTCCTTCACTTCGCCTGCGCTCATGCCGTAATCCTCTGCGATTTGCGCGAAGCTTTCTCCAGATTTGTGTCTGCCCCAGAGAACGGAAGCGGTTATCCCTCTATCTCGCACAATCGGCTTGCCAGAGGAGAAATACGGGTCGATCGCAAGATGTTTGGAGCGAATTGGAAAGACGCGAATGGGTAGTCCAGAAGCATCTCTTGGAATGCGCTTCAAATATTCATCGAGGATTTGCCGCATTACTTTTTGACCATATGCCGTTGCGTTTATCGTGCCAGCAAGATTAGTGATGAACATCTCCTTGCCCGACGTTTCAAATTCATGCGTGAGCAAAGGATGCGGCCCGGGAAAACTCTCCTGCACAAAATCCAGAGCTCTCCTGACGTTTTGAAGGGGGATATTCCTTTCCTCGGTCGTGAAACGAAGAATGTGCGCCTCTACTAAGTTGTAAAAGGAGAGCAAGCCGTGGTCTTCATCTGCAAGGTGGATTAACGGTTTGAACGTCCTATGATGGCCGGATTTAAGCGTATAGTCTCGGCCTTTGGTCCATGCGTACAAGGTGCTAGACGGAACCCGGACATAGAATGCTGCTTCGGAAATGCTATACCGAGGGAAGTCCCGAACATCCCCAGTAGTTCTAAATAGGCGTTTTCTTGGCATACGAAAGAACGGATTTCTCATTTCCGGCTCCACGCAGTAAACTGCATCTGCGGGTTGCCGCCCCGCACAAATTCCCGTTCTCGAAACACAGCCCGTTTACACACGGGCTGTTCTGTTACTAGGTCCTTAATGAGTCCCGATAAGTTAGACGCCTTCCAGAGATTTTTCGTATCGCCAGCAGGGAACGCTCTCCATCGTTCATGTATCTGAAGTTGTATCGGAAATCAAACTCAGACAAGTAGCGGTGAAGATGCTGTTTACCCACATGGTGATATACATCATTTACACCTCGCTTGAGAATAGAGAAATATCCTTCAGTCGTATTGGTGCTGATAAGGATATCCCCTTCCTTGCGCGGGTAAATCCGCCACTTGTGGCGAATACGATCATGGCGGCGAAATTCCTTTTTCAGTCCATGATAGCCGCCGAAATCATCCGTCATGATGTGGGAATCTGCTGTCACGTTTTCACGAACAGTCCGTTTGAGATTCTTTCCAGTGACCGTGCCCTTGCGATGGATGGAGCGCGCTTTTCCGCCGCGTTCGACAAGCGAAACCACAGTGGCCTTCGTCTTGTGGTCGCCCTGGAAGCCGCGAGTCTTTCCGCCGATATAGGTTTCGTCTACTTCCACGGTGCCACTGAGTTTCGGTGGATTCAGATTCAGCTCAGCCATTGCGTAGCGAATCCGATGCGCCATGAACCATGCGCTCTTGTAGGTCACCCCCAGCGTCCGGTGTAGCTGGTGCGCATTCATGCCCTTCTTGGAAGAGCAAAGCAGATGAATCGCCATGAGCCACTTGTGAAGAGGGATATGACTGTCTTCGAAGATCGTGTCCACGGTGACGGTGAACTGCTTACGGCACGCGCCGCACTTCCAAACGCCTTTGCGATAGGGAATGATGCCAGCCTTATTGGGCTTCCCAGCAACGGGCGCTAGGCGATAGCAGCGGCCTATTTCGCCGCAATGGGGGCATCCTGGCTTGCCATCCGGCCAACGCTGCCCTTCGAGGAAGGCTCTTGCGCTATCTTCGTCGCTGTAGCTCTTGGCAATGGTGTTGAGATTCGTGGCCTTTCTCCATTGCCACTATTCTTTCACAAACCCACGGGTTTGTCAAGTATATAATTCCGAAAAACAGGGGCGTATCCCCTTGTGCAAAATGTCGGCGCGCCGACATTTCCGATTTTTCCTCATATTTTTCGCACTTTTCCCGCGGAATACAAAAGAGGGCTGACTGAAAAGATCAGCGCTACAGGGAAGAAGAAAGAAACCCGGAGAAGAGCACAGCCAGGAATGGCTGTGCCACACGCGGGCTAGCGCTGCTGGAGCTGGATTTGCCGGTTCGCTTTGGCGTCCGCCTTTCGTGCCGCCTCCAGCGACTTTTTTTGGGCTTTGGCCGCGCGTTTCAGGATTTTCTTCTGCCGCTTGGCCTCTTTCTTCATCAACTTTTGCTGTTTCCTGGCGTCTTTGGCGGATTTGCGCTGATATTCCGCCACGCTCATTCCTTGAGCGCGCAGCGGGGGCGCGCACAAGGCAGTTATTCCCAAGAGCGACACGAGAGCAAGAAGGCGTTTCATCGGAAGATCCGGTCTACCGGCAAAATCCGAGTCTACACCAAGGGAGGGGCCAAATCGTCACGCCTCCCGCGGGCGGCGTAAACGCGCACGGAGGAAAGACCGACGCGCCTGAACTTCAGGCATTCCGCCATGCCGGCATGCGGAAACCACAGGCTGAGGGAGCGTGTCTTATCGGAGGTGCGGGATGGTAGCGGTGAAGGTGGGAAAGCGCGGGGCGAGGATTTTCCGGCGGAGACCGCCTTGCCGGAGAAGGACCGGCCGGTTCTTGCGGCGGCGATCGCGGCCCGGGCAACGCATTTGGTTACGGGAGACGCGCGTTATTTTGGAGCGTATTTCGGGAAGAGAATCCGAGGAGTGCTGGTGACGACCGGGGCGGACTATTTGCGCACGAGGTGAAGCTTACGTGTGAAGCGAGACTCGCTTATTCCAAACCCGAGTGGCGGGAAGAGAGAAAAACGAAAGTGGAAGATGGAAAAGCGGAAGAGGGAGGCAAAGAAAACCCAAGACCCACCCTTGCGTAAACCAAAGGCGCAAGGATGGGGCACCCGGCCGCTACAAAGGAAAAAAGCATGGCGCGATTGCCGACGAAGCGGCGTTAGCGGAGAAGGCGCTTGAGGAGGCGTTCGAGGAGGAGGCGGTCCTGAGGGCCGAGCTTGACGAACTCGACGCCCATGCCCCGACCCGGAGTGACGTTACGCACAATGGCGTCAGCGCGGACGTTGCCGCCGGGAACGTCAAAGACCATGCGAAGACTGGAGCCGACCGCGGGGGGATTGGGGACCGCGAGGAACATGCCTCCTATGCCCAACGTCTGCACGCGGGAAATTTGCTGATCGCCGCCGCCATACCAGGCTACGAACATGCCGTTGGGCAACGAGATGCGCTCGTAGCGGCGAGTGGGGGCACCACAAGCGGTTTCGGTAGCCATAAAACAAAGAGAGAGTAGCCGGTGAATCAGCGGGGGGCTATAGAACGAAAGTTCCAAGGAGCGGGTACTTTCGCGGAGGGACAAAATGGCGGGAGAAACGTCAGCCGCCGGCGATGGCGCCGACGATCATGAAAGGCTCGGCACCGGAGGCGATTTCGGGGGGAAGCGGAGCATCGGGCGAGGCGAGGGAAAAGTCTTCGGCACAGGCGAAGAAGCGGAGGAATGGGCGGCGCTGATAGGTGACATGATCGCGGATGGTGCCGCGGAGCATGGGGTATTGGGCTTCGAGGGCATCGAGGATGGAGCGCTGGGTAACAGGGTTGGAGACTTCGAGTTGGACCTCGGGGCCCGTGTGGGCGAGGGTGCGGAGATGAGCGGGAAGGGTTACGCGAATCATGGGGCGAGTTCCAAGGGAGAATTTAGCACAGTGGGGATAGAGAACAAGTGGCGAGAGAAGAATGGCGAAAATGGAAGATGGAAGAGTGAAAATCGGGGCGCCAGCACTTCGCTTGCAGGGGAGTTAAACACAAAGAGCGCAGCGGAAGCGCGCGGAGAGGCCACTGAAACGGGGCGTATATCCTCGAAAGAAGAGGACGTGAAACCCAGCGGTGAAGACGGGGTGCCGCTTCCCACCTCTCGGAGGAAAAAACCACACCCACCAATAGGAAGGGGGACTGGCAGCGGCTGGTGGGCGCCAAGCAATGGGGAAAGGCCTCAGGCCTGAAGGCCTGAGCTACGGGCGAGGAGGGCCGGGGCGCCGCGAGTATCGTTACGCGGGTCATGGGAGGGTTTGGACTTCGACGGAGAGGACGGCGGGAAGGTCGTGAACGATGGGGCGCCAGGAGTCGCCGCCGTTGGAGGAGACATAGACCTGGCCGCCGGTGGTGCCGAAATAGATGCCGCAATCGTCGAGGCGATCGACGCACATGGCGTCGCGGAGGACGTTGACGAAGCAGTTTTCCTGAGGGAGGCCCTTGGTGAGAGGCTCCCATTCGTTGCCGCCGGACTTGCTGCGATAGACGCGGAGCTTGCCGTCGAGCGGGTAATGCTCGCTATCGCTCTTGATGGGAACGACGTAGATGGTTTCGGGCTGATGGGCGTGGACGTCGATGACAAAGCCGAAGTCGGTGGGAAGATTGCCGCTGACTTCGCGCCACTGGGCGCCAGCATTGTCGGAGCGCATGACGTCCCAGTGTTTTTGCATGAAGAGCGTATCGGGTTTGGAAGGATGAATGGCGACGTGATGGACGCAGTGGCCGACTTCGGCGTTGGGATCGGGAATGTATTGGGAGAAAAGGCCGCGGTTGATAGGCGTCCAGGATTTGCCGCCGTCGTCGGTGCGGAAAGCGCCGGCGGCGGAGATGGCGATGTAGATGCGGTTTGGATTTTTCGGATCGAGGATGATGGTGTGGAGTCCCATGCCGCCGGCGCCGGGCTGCCACTTAGGGCCGGTGCCATGGCCGCGGAGGCCGGCGAGCTCGTGCCAGGATTTGCCGCCGTCGGTGGATTTGAAGAGAGCGGCATCTTCAATGCCGGCGAAGACGGTGTTGGCATCGGTGAGCGAAGGCTCGAGATGCCAGACGCGCTTGAATTCCCAGGGATGCTGTGTGCCGTCGTACCACTGGTGAGTGGTGAGAGGCGCGCCGGTTTCAGCGGAGGTGTCGTAGACGAATTTATTGGATTCGCCCATGGGCCAACCTTGAGGGGAAACATTTTTTTCTCCGGGAGGCGTGCCGGGCTGGAACCAGGTTTTGCCGCCATCATCGGAACGCTGGATGATCTGGCCGAACCAGCCGCTGGTCTGCGAAGCGTAGATGCGGTTGGGGTCGGCGGAGGAGCCCTTGAGGTGATAGATTTCCCAGCCGGCGAAATGCGGGCCAGAGACCTGCCAATTTTCGCGCTTGCCATCGGCGGTGAGGATAAAAGCGCCCTTGCGCGTGCCAACCAGGACTCGAACGGTGCTCATGATTGAATCTCCAGAGGGAAGATTTAAGTGCTTCGATTTTGCCGCTAGTTGATGGTTGTTCGTTTTTGGACGGCGGAGTTCGGGAACGGTTAGTTTACAACACGGACAGGCGATTCCGACAATACGAAAATAAGCGAAAAATCGGCAGATCAAGCCGCGTTTTCGGCGAGGGTCTGGCAGTTGATCATCCAGGGGATGCCGAAGCGGTCGGTGAGCATGCCAAAGCGCCTGGCCCAGAAGGTTTCGGCGATGGGCATGGTGACGGCGGTGGCGTTCTCGGCAAGAGCGCCGAAGATTTGCTCGGCCCTGGCGACGTCGTTGACGGTCACATTCACCGAGAAGCCCTGGGGCCGGTGGAAGCGGCCTGGAGGGGCGTCGGAGGCCAGGAGGACCGCGTTGCCGATGGACATGCGGGCGTGCAGGATTTTTTTCTGCCATTCCGGGGGAACCTGAGAAGCGGCGGGAGAACCTTCGTGAGGAAGCATGAGTTCGATCTTTCCACCGAAAAGCTTTTGGTAGAATTCGAAGGCTTCCTGGCAATTGCCGTCGAAGAAGAGATAAGAATTGAATTGCATTGCGGGAGTCTCCTTTTGCGTTTCCAGCTACGGATAAATTAATCAGTTATCGTGGAACAGTAGATGGCAAGGCAGATAACAGCCAGCGGACAGCGGCGAACCAGAACCACGCCATGAGCCGATTTCAGGCTGAAGACGACGCAGATCTGACGCCGGCGGCGTCCTTAAGTTTCTGGATGTCGATTTTGGACATCTGGAGCATGGCCTGCATGGCGCGCTTGGCGACCTGCGGATCGGGGCTGCCGAGAAGTTCGCCAAGAACCTTGGGAATGATCTGCCAGGAGAGGCCGTACTTGTCGTTGAGCCAGCCGCAGCGATCTTCGCGGCCGCCGGCGGAGAGTTTCGACCAGAGTTCGTCGACCTCTTCCTGCGAATCGCAATTTACGAAGAGCGAAATCGCGGGAGTGAATTTGAAATGCGGGCCGCCGTTGAGGGCGAAGAATTCCTGACCTTCTAACTGGAAGGTGACGCCCATAGCGGAACCTTTGGGGCCGGGGCCAGCTTCGCCATAGCGGGTGATTTTGCCGAGCTTGGAGTTTTTGAAGATGGAGACATAGAAGTTGGCGGCTTCTTCGGCTTGCGCGTCGAACCACAAGAAGGTGACAATTTTTTGCATCGTGCGTTTCCTTTCCATGTGGCGGCAAGACGTTTCGATGATGCCTTTTGATCGGCTGCACAGGCTGAAGCCTGTGCTCCATGTTGTGGTGGCGGGCCGGGCAGCCCCGGCCTTTACAAGGAGTTCGGATCAGGCTCCGGATTTTTTGCCGGCGGCGAGCTGTTCGCCAACTTTTTTGTAGTGCTCGACGGCAGGGCAAGGCGCAAAGTCTTCCATTTCAAAGAATTGACGGAGCTCGATCACGCCGTCCTGCGTGCAGCCGTGGGGAGCCGGAATGCGCTTGGCCCATTCGATGGCTTCGGCTTTGGATTTGACGTTGATGATCCAAAAGCCGGCGATGAGCTCCTTGGTTTCGGCGAAAGGGCCATCGGTTACGGTGACGCTGCCGTCTGAGGCTGAGAAATGAATGCGAGCGCCTTTGGAGCTAGGCTGAAGGCCGGCGAGGTCGATCAGCACGCCGGCATTGACGAGTTCCTCATTGTATTTGGCCATAGCGGCGAAAAGCTCTTCGCCGGGCATAACGCCCGCTTCGGAGTCTTTGTTCGCTCGCACGATCATCATGAAACGCATGGGGTGTTCTCCTTGAAGTCTGGCCTCCAGCCGGAAACAAAGTTCCTTGAAGGCTAAAGCCAACTGACCGCGAATCCGCTAATTCCGGCGCTGATGCTTCGACGCCCTCGGACTTCTCTACCAAGTCAGCTTCTATCCATAGGACGAACGGGCGTGGGCGAAATCGACAGGGCCGTGAATTAAATTTTAGGGAGGCCCTCCACTTCGACGATCGGGCGGATTTCGACGGTGCCCCAGCGGCCGGCGGGGACGCGGGAGGCGATGTCGATGGCTTCGTCAAGGTCTTTGGCATCAATGAGAAAGAAGCCGCCGAGCTGTTCACGGGTTTCCGCGAAAGGACCATCGGTGAGGACGCGCTTGCCATTTTCGAGGCGGAGGCTGGTGGCCGTGGAGGTGGGTTGGAGCGGGGCGGCGCCGAGGAATTTGCCTTGTTCGTGGAGCTTGTTGGCGAAGGCGGTGGATTCGACGTAGCAGCGTTCGCGCTGCTCCTGGGTGAGGGCGGTGTTTTCTTCGAAGTACATCATGAGCATGTATTTCATGGGTTCTCCTAACAATGGCGTTTGTGCCGCCCCTCCGGGGCTCGTTGTCCATTTGCGGCGATAGACTCAGCGCTTGCGCGCTGGGCTAGTATTTCCCGCGCCTTCGGCGCTGGGGTGATGCCAAGATCATTTGGGTGAGATGCGCCGAACAGGGAGAGGCGCGCATCTCAAAATGCCCCTTTCTCATCTTGCGTAAAACCCCCGGCCCCTCACGATGGCGATTTCTCAGGTTGCAGGAAAACCCTCGCGCGGGAAGGGGCGAGCTACAGGCGCAGGATGCACCCTGGAGTTCCCCGCCCTGTGGATTAGACGATTGGGCGGGAACGAAATCGACGCGGGTGCCGTAAGATAATGCGGACGGACCATGCCTTCCCCCGCAGCCATCGCAGTAGAGAACGTGTACCGCATCGAATGGGGCCGCATCGTGGCGACCCTCATCCGGCTGCTGGGAGATTTTGACTTAGCGGAAGAATCGGCACAAGAAGCGTTTACGGCGGCGGTGGACCAGTGGGAAGAGGCCGGGGTGCCAGATAATCCGCGAGCCTGGATCATTCAGGCAGCGCGCAACAAGGCAATTGACCGGATCCGGCGGCAGGGACGATATTCGGAGAAGCTGGCGCTCTACAGAAACGCAGAATTGGGAACGGAAGCGCAGACGCCGGACTACGACACGGGGGAAATACCGGACGACCGGCTGCGGCTGATTTTCACGTGTTGCCACCCGGCACTGGCGCCAGAGGCGCAGGTGGCACTGACATTGCGGACGTTGTGCGGACTGGAGACGGACGAGATTGCGAGGGCCTTTTTAACGTCGTCTGCGACGATGGCCCAGCGACTGGTGCGGGCGAAGCGGAAGATTCGAGACGCGAGGATTCCGTACGCGGTGCCGGAGTTGCGGGAGATGGAAGCACGGTTGGACGCAGTGCTGACGGTGATCTACCTGGTGTTCAACGAGGGATACGCGGCGACGCGGGGGAGTTCGCTGCTGCGCGGGGATTTGTGCAGCGAGGCGATCCGGCTGGCACGGCTGGTGGTGAGTTTAATGGCGCCTTACCCGCCGCGAGAGGCGCTGGCGCTGCTGGCGTTGATGTTATTGCACGACGCACGACGGGATGCGCGAACCGACGAGGCGGGAGAGATCGTGGTGCTGGAGGAGCAGGATCGCAGCTTGTGGAAGCGGGAGCAGATTGCTGAGGCAATGCCGCTGGTGCGCGAAGTCATGCAGGACACTCCGGGACCGTTGGCATTGCAGGCGGCGATTGCAGCGGAGCACTGCCGAGCGGTGCGGGCAGAAGAGACAAACTGGCGAGAGATTGTGCGGCTTTATGGAGAGTTGGAGAGGGCGCAGGCTTCGCCGGTGGTGGCGCTGAACCGGGCGGTGGCGGTAGCGATGGCGGAGGGGCCGGAGCGCGGGTTGGCGTTGATGGAAGAGCTGGCGGCGGGAAGCGATCTGGAAAATTACCATTTGCTGCATGCAGCGAAGGCAGACATGCAACGGAGACTGGGAAAATTCGCGGATGCGGCGAAGGAATATGAGAAGGCGCTTGGATTGGTGACGAATGAAAGCGAGAAGAGGTATTTGGAGAAGAGACTGAAGGAAGTAACGAAATAGAGAAGCGGAGAAGTAATGAATAGCAGAGACGCTAGAAGCTAGACGCTTGATCGCTAGAGCCTACGGTTCCGATCGCCAGAGGCGCGAAGTGGAGGAGAGATCGCAAGAAACCGCGCAGGGTGGCTCCCTTTGAAGCTCAGGATGAACACTCAAGTTCAATGGATTTAGGGCCGCGGGCCTGATGCACAGGCAAGAGTGCCTGTGCCGCGGGTCGACTAGGGCTTGGGGGCGGCGTTCCACATTTCCTGCTGGATTTTCCAATCGCCGGAAGAGTCCTTGTGCAAGACGAAGAGAATTTTGCCGTAGCCCTCCATAGTGGGTTGGTTGGGAGGCTGGAGTCCCTGCGTCTCCAGCCCCCATTCGGAAGCCCAATCGCCGGAAACCTGAATATCGCGAAAATCGATTTGTTCGCGGACGATTTTGTAGCCGGGCATTTGCGCGGAAATGTCGTTGATGAACTTGCCGATGGCGGCACGGCCGGCGAGCGGGGCCATGCTGGGGAGGAGGCTCACGCCGTCTTCGGCCCACATGGAGATGATGGCGGGATTGTCCATGCGGAGATGCGCGTTGATGAACTTCTCGTTGAAGGCGAGGATTTCGGATTTAGGGTCGGCGGGTGGAGCGGGTGATTGCGGAGAGGAGTGAAGGAAAAGGATGAGCAAAGCCAGAACCAGGAAGGTCGAACGACACGCAGGGAGCATGAGCCTACCTCCTGAGGGAGGTACATATCGGAAATGGAGGGAAAATGGAAGAGGCACGATGGGTCAGGTTGCGTGGATGGACCCTATGCGGAGCACACCGGGTAAAACCTGTGCTAGCGGCTGGAATCCGAGAGGAGCGCGGGTGGCGTACTATAGCGGGAGCAGGGATAGCAGCATTGGAACGAACGCGCGGGCGATGGCCGCGAAACGGAACTGAGGTGTTGTGAGGCCGCAAGGCAGCACAGGCGAATTGGCGAGTGATTGGTCGTTGCTGGAGCGGGTCGTCCGTAAGGACGAAGAGGCGCTGTCTGCCCTCTACGACCGATACAGCGGATTGGTGTATTCGGAAGCGAAGCGGATTTTGCGAGACACGGGAGCGGCGGAAGAGATCTTGCAGGATTTGTTTTACCAGATCTGGCGAACGGCGGAACGGTTTGACGAAGCGCGAGGGTCGCTGGGGGGATGGCTGCTGGTGGCGGCACGGAACCGCGCGATTTCGCGGCTCCGGCGAAAGACGGGCAAAACAGAAGAGCTGAAGGAAAACGGCGTAGGCTTGCGCGTGGACTTGGAATCCAGGACGGCGCAAAACCTGCTGCTAGAAAAGGTGCGGGGAGTGATGCAAGAACTCCCCGAGGGACAACGAGAAGCGGTGGAACTGGCGTATTTCGAAGGGATGTCGCACACGGAGATTGCGGAGAAGACGGGGCAACCCCTGGGAACGATAAAGACGCGGATTCGATCGGCGATGGAGACGCTAAAGAGGGTGCTGGGTTGACGAACGGCGGACACATTTCGGCGGAGGAGCTGACGCTGCTGGCGGTGGGGGCGATGCCAGAGGAACATTGCGCAGCGTTGCGCGCACACGCGGCTGAATGCGTGGACTGCGGAGCAAAGCTGGCGGAGGCGCGCGGGCAAGCGGCGCTGCTGGCATTGGGAGTCGCGCAGGAGAAACCAGCGGCTACGATTAAGGCGGAATTGTTCGCGCGGATCCGCGCGGAACGCGAGCAGGAAGAGATGTATCGCTGGCCGGCGAAGTCAGGCGAGGAAGCGGCGCATGCTCCTGCAAGGAAGAGCAGGCGGGGCTGGAGTTTAGTGCCGGTGGCGGCGGCATTGGCAATTGCAACAACTTGGGAATGGAAAGAAAACCAGCGGATGGCGGGCGAACTGGCGAGCGCAAATCACCAGATTGTGAAAATGACGAACGAGCGACAGCGCGCGGAAATGCTGGTGGATTTGCTGTCCTCGCCGGACACGGTTTCGGTGAGACTGGCGGCGGCTCCGGAAACGCAGCCGTCGGCAGGAATGGTGCGCTACAACGCGAAGCGAGGGATGGTGGTATACACGGCGGAGTTGCCGGCGCTGCCCGCGGACAAAATTTACCAGATGTGGCTGGTGCCGGCGACGGGCGCGCCGATCAGCGCGGGGATTTTTGCGCCCGGGCCGCACGGGACTCGGCAATTGTGGACGGCGGAAGTACCGATGAATACGGAAGTGAAGGCGTTCGCGGTGACGATCGAGCCGGCGGGCGGAGTGGCGCAGCCGACCGGGCCGAAGGTGCTGGTTGGTGCGGGTTGAGCAGGTTAGAAGCCCATCCAATTTCGAAAAAAGAAAATGAAAAAGAGCCGATTGCCGCCAGCTATACGCTTGTGAAACAGCAATCTCTAAAATCGGGACGGCGAAGACTGCAGGGGCGGCGGATGGGAATTCGCGCGGCGGGGACTACATCGAGATGGGGTCGCGGGCGTGACGGGAGACATACCAGCAGGGTTTTTCTGCGGAGTGCGGGAAGAGCGTGCGGGTGCAGGGGACGTCTTCTTCGGGATGGATGGCGTCGATCTGGTATTCGATTTTGTTGCCTTTGTCCGGAATGGCGAGGACGCGCAGGCGATGGACGGACGATCTGGCAGGGCCAAGGTCGGGGATGGCCAGGCGGAGATGGTACCAGGAAAGATCAACAGAATAGGTGATGAAGAAAACTGCGGCGAGCACGGCCGCGAGGCGGGTGACGAAGCGGACGCCCGGGGATGATGAAGGTTGCGGGGTCATAGGGTTTCGAAGTGGTGTATTGTGCCCTGAGAAGGGCAGATGAGGAAGCGGGAAATGCGGGGAAAGGCTCAGGGCGCTGAGCGGGAAGGCCCAACTGGAGGCCCGCAGCAGGGGGCCCGGTACCTTGCTGATTGAGCCAAGTGGTTACAAAAAAGAGATTTGGAGTGATTTTGCCGTAGTCCGCCAAGTGGCAAAGAAGATGCAGCTAGCCATTGTGGACCGGTATGGTGTGGGGGCCTTTACACAACCGAGCCAGGTCCGTACCAGGTCACGATCCTGCCCCCACATCAGCTAAGCCGCCATGCCTGAGCGGCAAATCCCGAAAAAAGAGAGAGCCCCAGGCATGGGGCAACTGTGAAGCTAACCGGCGACGTGTGTAGCCTGGGAGGGAGGTGCCCTGTGAAACTCCTGGTGGCTTTGGATGGTTCGACCGGATCGGATGCAGTGCAGCGCGAAGTGGTCGCACGGCCATGGCCGGCGGGTTCGGAATGCTGCTTGCTGACAGCGATTGACCCCTTCTTTTTCACGAAAGCGCCGCTGGTACTGGCCGAAGCGAAGAAAGATACGCAGACCGCTTTGGACGAAAGCGTGGAAGACCTGAAAAAAACCGGCCTGCAAATGCGGACGGAGATCGTGATGGAGAATCCGCGGCATGGAATCCCAAGAGCGGCGAGCGAATGGAAAGCGGACCTGATCGTGATGGGTTCGCACGGTCGCGGCGCTTTCGGGAGGCTGCTGGTGGGGAGCACGGCGCAGGCAGTATTGCGGCACGCGCCTTGTTCGGTGGAGATCGTGAGACAGCGCCAACCGCGGGGCGGGAAAGAAGCTGCAGGGATGCGAGTGCTGGTGGCGACGGACGGATCGGAGTGCGCGGAAGCGGCGTTGCGGTCGGTGGCTGCGCGCCCCTGGCCGCAGGGAACAGAGATTCGCGTGATGTCATGTCCGGAGCTGCCATTGATTACGGGAGCGTATCCCTACTATCCGCCGGATGTGCTGACCGAAGTGCAGCAGGCGAATGAAACCCAAGCGAAGGCGGCCGTGCAAAAGGGCGTCGAGATGCTGAAGAAGGCGGGGCTGCGCGTTTCGGAGGAAGTGACGGAAGCGCAGGAGTCGCCGGTGCGGGCGATCCTGGGGATGGCGGACCTTTGGGGAGCGGACCTGATCGTGGTGGGCTCGCACGGGCGCCGGGGATTCGACCGCTACGTAATGGGGAGCGTAAGCGAATCGGTGGCGCTGCACGCGCATTGTTCGGTGGAAGTGGCGCGGGTTCCGATAGCAATTCTTTAAAAATGGAAGTCCAGTCATTTGGGCAAAAGGAGGGGCCATGAAAGTAAGAGATGTGATGATGGGGACGCCGTATTGCGTATCGCTCCAGGCGAACCTGGGAATGGCAACGGAACTGATGTGGAAGGGCAACTGCGGATTCCTGCCGGTGGTAGACGCCGAGAGGAAAGTATGCGGCGTGCTGACCGACCGGGATATCTGCATGGCGCTGGGGACACGAAATCAGAAAGCGGGAGAAGTGCGCGTGGAGGAAGTCGTACAGCGGAAGGTGCACGCGTGCAATCCCGAGGACGAAGTGCACATGGCGCTGCAGACGATGAGAGAAGGGCATGTGCGGCGGTTGCCGGTGGTGGAGACCACTGGACAGCTGGCGGGCGTGGTGTCGATGGACGACATCCTGCTGCATGCCGAACCGAGCAGCTTCGGGAAGGAGCCGGAGCTTTCGGCAAACGAAGTCGTGCGGACCTACCGGACGATTATGCAGAAGGATCTGCCGGTGAGCACGAAGAAGGCGGCGGCGTAAGCAAGCACCGAACTGATTTGGCGAGACGGCACGGCTCCGACCGTGCCGTTTTTATTTGTTGAAAGAGAATGCCAGCGGAGAGACGCGGAGATCCCCGAGCCAAGCGGAGATTGTGGATCGCAACTAGAGCGTGGCGGCCTTATGGTCGGATTCCGGGCAGGTAACCGGATGAGGAAAGTCGACGATCTGGTTGATGGAGTAAACGGACTCGCGTTCGCAACAACGACAACGGACATGGAATACGCGGGAGATGAGTTGATGCCGCGTGCTGGTGGACTCTGTGATCCCCTGAAATTCGGATTCCCGCCGGGTAACCGAGGCCGGAACGCGAATGGGCTTGCTGCAATAACGGCAGACAACGGCACGAAATCTTTGGGAAACTGCCGAGGATGCCATGAGGTGTACTCCTTAGAATTTCCAGCGGATACTGTGGAAGCGAGAGGATACCGAAAATGCGCTGGAAATGTCCAGTTGAAGATAGTCGAGGGAAGTGTGGAAAAAAGTGACCGGGGTCACGGGGAGCTGAAACACTCTAAGGCTCTTGCTTTCATAAACTTATGATGCCGCGAAGGGCGCCCAATCACCGACAACTCCATGCCCACGGGAATGAGCCAACGGGGTGGATGGGGCGCCAACTGGCAATTCGAAACGGGAAGATTTGCTGCGGCACCAAAATGGAGCTTGCCGGTACAAGCCGGGGTTCCTAGGATGCCGGGATGATGTCCACAAAACCGGCGCATTCCGATGCAATTCCGAATTGCCTGGCGGAACCCGAAGACGAGATGGTCGGGTTGCTGGGGGAATTGATCTCCGTGCCGACGGAAAATCCACCGGGGAGAAATTATCGCGCTTGCGTGAACCTGCTGGAGAGCTGTTTGCGGCAGAGGGGATTTACCTGCGAGCGTGTGGCAACCGAGGATTTGAATGATGCAAGCGGGGAGCGTGCCGAGTGTGCTTTCGCCAGCTACGGGAGCGGAGCGCGCGCACTGTATTTTCACGGGCACTACGACGTGGTTCCGGCGTAATTCAGCGAGCAGTTTCAACCCGCAAGGAAAGAGCATTTCCATCCGGCGATCCTTCCAGGATTTGACTTGACGTTCCCGGCGGACGGCCTCGCTTCGAGTGGCATATTGCTCGGTATAAACCAGCTTCCATGGTCCGCGATTCTTCAGCGATTTCGAAAAGTTGGCGTTGTGGTAGCCGAGGCGTTCTTGGACATCCTGCGTCTGGCCGATATAGTAGCGGCCCGTGGATTCGCTTTGCAGGATGTAAAGGAAATACACGGTAGAGATTTGGTGGAGCCGATGGGATTCGAACCCACGACCTTCCCGGTTTCACCGGGACGCGCTCAGCAACTTCTCGACCATCCGGCGATCCTTCCAGGATTTGACTTGACGTTCCCGGCGGACGGCCTCGCTTCGAGTGGCATATTGCTCGGTATAAACCAGCTTCCATGGTCCGCGATTCTTCAGCGATTTCGAAAAGTTGGCGTTGTGGTAGCCGAGGCGTTCTTGGACATCCTGCGTCTGGCCGATATAGTAGCGGCCCGTGGATTCGCTTTGCAGGACGTAAAGGAAATACACGGTAGAGATTTGGTGGAGCCGATGGGATTCGAACCCACGACCTCCTCGATGCCATCGAGGCGCGCTCCCAACTGCGCCACGGCCCCACCGAAGGACATTTTGATTCTACCACACGTTCAGAAAGAAGACGGCGTAAAGCCGCCCCTACACAGGAGATTCGGAAGGGGGTTGTGGCTGCCAGCCAGCTTGTGGTCGAGAGCAAATGAAATTCAGGATGACCGAGGCAGGGCGGGCGGAGTGGCTCGCCCTGTTTCCACAAGAAAAGGCTGGCTCAGGCTTTGGCGGACTGCATTTGGGCGACACGTTCGTTGAATTGGCGGGTGATGTGAGGAACGATGCCGAGCTGGCGCTCGATGAGCATGAGTTGGGCTCGATGATGCATTTCGTGCTCTTTAGCGCTGAGAATGCGCTCGAAGCGCGACTTGACGGTGGCGCCATCGGGATCGGTTATGCCTTCTTCGAGAAACTCCGGCGCGAGAGTATCGAGCCAGGCGGCAAAGGTTTCGCCTTCCGCGCGCAACAAATCCAGAATTTCCGCCTTACTACGAAGTTTTATCTCTTCGGCATGGAGGCGATCCCTAACTGCAAGAAAATCGAATCCAACGAGAGTGTTGAGGCGAAGTGTCTTGTTGATTTCCAGCCAGAAGCGGGGAGAGATGGCGATATGCGTAAGCATGCGGGCCACGGTGCGGGTCTCGGGAGCGGGAGAATGGTCATAGCTGGATTCCGGAATATCTTCCGCTACCTGGATGGTATTTTTGCGAACAGTTCGAAAAGCGGTTGCGAGTTCACGGCCGCCGTATGGCATGGGGACACCTCATTGATAGAATGGCCTGCCGCAGAAGAGCAAGCTGGCTGGTTCGATGCGGAGTGAGTGTGTGGCGTCACGGGAACGAAACGAAAATTTCGTGTGTGGTGGAACAAGGGCTAAACGAGCTCAGCCCCTACAAATTGAAAAGTTCGGATAAAATGCAAGGGCCATGGCGAAACTGACATTTTTAGGTGCGGCTGGATGTGTGACGGGATCGAAATATCTGGTGGAAACGGCGGGCCCCGGCGGGGCAAGCAAGCGGCTACTGCTGGATTGCGGGCTATTTCAGGGGACGGACGAGCTGAAGCAGCGGAACTGGAGCGCGCTGCCGATCGATCCGAAAACGATCGATTACCTGGTGCTGACCCACGCGCACCTGGACCACACGGGGTGGCTGCCGGTGTTGGTGCGGGACGGTTACCGCAAGCCGATTTATGCGAATCCGGCGACAATCGAGTTGACAGAGATTTTGCTGAAGGATTCCGGGCACCTGCAGGAAGAAGAAACGCAGCACGCGGTGAAGCACAAGTGGAGCAGGCACGCGGAGCCGCGAGCGCTCTACACTTCGGAGGACGTGGAGCCAGTGCTGAAGCTGCTAAGACCAATGCCGCGGTCGGGCGGATTCGATGTATCGCCGGAGTTTCATTTCGAATCGTACGACGCGGGGCACATTCTGGGGTCGTCGAGCCTGGAATTGACGGTTACAGAAAACGGAAAGAAAACGGTGGTGGTGTTCTCCGGAGACATAGGGAGATACGACCAGCCGATTTTGAAGGATCCGACGACGCCGGCGGCAAAGCAGATCGATGCGCTGCTGTGCGAGTCCACGTATGGCGACCGGGAACATGAAGCAGGTGATCCGCTGCAACTGCTGGGCGACATCGTGAACCGGGTGGCAAAGCGCGGCGGCTCGATCGTGATTCCGGCCTTTGCGATTGGGCGGACGCAGACGTTCATGTACTACCTGCGGCAACTGGAAAATTTGCAGCGGATACCGAGACTGCCGGTGTATGTGGACAGCCCGATGGCGCAAACGGCGACGGAATTGTATTTGAAGTACAAGGAAGACCACGACGTGCAGTTTTCGCGCGACGAGAAGAACAACGGCGACCCGCTGAACGTGCACGAATTTCATTTGACGCGGAGCGTGGAAGAATCGAAGGCGATCAATGACGTGAAATCACCCTGCGTCATCATTTCGGCGAGCGGGATGGTGACGGGCGGGCGCGTGCTGCACCACCTGGCGCAGCGGCTGGGCGACGCGCGGAATTGCGTGATCCTGGGAGGATTCCAAGCGGAAGGGACACGGGGGCGAGCGCTGCAAGAAGGCGCGAAGACGCTGAACTTGTTTGGCCAGGTGGTGCCGGTGCGGGCGGAGATTGTGGAAATGGGACAGTTTTCGGCGCACGCAGGGAAAAGCGAACTGCTGCGATGGCTGACAGGATTGCAGACCCCACCGAAGCAGGTTTATCTGACCCACGGAGAACCGGCGGCGGCGCAATCCTTACAACAGGCGATTTCGGAGAAGTTTCGGTGGAAAGCGTGTGTGGCGCGGTATTTGGATACGGTGGAGATTTAAGCCCGTTTCTGCGTATCAATTTGGCCATCAAACGGGCGCAAACAGGCCACGATTTCTCCGCTTGACGAGGGCATAGACCGCCGCCGCTCCGATCGGAGCGACAGAAAAAGCAAGGTTCCTCCACTGCGGCTCGACGGGATGCGTCGCGCCTCCTGCCAGAATGACATCTTCCTGGAAGTGGCATGAGTGCAGAGAAGTTGTGGAAAGCTGGATGAGGGTTACCAAAATCGGGAGGATTGTGAATGGAGAGGCAACCAGATTGGTGTATTGAAAGGGGTTAATACGCAAGAAATTTTCGGAACTGAGGAAACATTTCGCAAAAGGATTCGTCTATACCAGCAAGACCACTCGCGGGGCGGGAGATTGACCACCACAGGGCAACCGACCAACAGTCTCTCGCCCCTAAAAAACCTACAGTTAACAGCCGTTAGCCATAAGCAAGAGAAAAAGAAGAATGAGGCACAGGTGTGCGCGGGCAGCTTGCGCAGGACGATTCCCTGCCGACGGATACAATGCCGACCTGAAGGCCGGCCATTACACAATAGCGAGCAGAGAGCAGCTAATAGCTAACATGAAGCAAGATAGCAGAGGCCCGAGGGATTTCTGTTGTCTGCTCGCTGCTATCTTCTCCCAAAGAAGGCGGCGTAAAGCCGTCCCTACGCCTTTGAGGCGAGGACCGCGCGTTTCGTGGTGGTGTCGCGCGACATCGGGGGAATTTCTTCGAGTTGCAGGCCAGCGACAAAGCGAGGAGTAGGAGCGACGCGGCCCCAGCGATTGAGGTCCCAGCGGGCGCGGAGGTATTTGACTTCAGGACGGAGAGAAACGTCGAGGATCATTTTGGTGACGCCGCAATAGAACTGCTGGGGAAATTTCAGGAGCGGGAGCTTGCCGAATTCCTGGCCATCGGGAGAGCCCCAGATGGAGACGTCGAGGGATTCCTGTTCGAGCTGTTCGGTGACGGTGAGGACGCAGAAGAAGGTGCGGGAGACGGACTGGGAGATTTCGATAGCGTCGCCGACGGCGTTGGAATCGAGCGTGGTGTTGGCGGGGATGAGAGAGAGTTCGAGGGGCACGGAGTAATTCCCTTTCCGGAGCGAGTCGAGTTTAGCACAGAGAGGAAGCCGGAAGGCTCAGTCGAGACGCCATGGAGAAACTTCCGGCCAGTGGCGGAGGACTTCCGTGGCCCACGCCGTCGATTTATCCGCGTGACAAGAATTGCAGGGGTTGGGGATTTTGTATTTATCGGTGGCGGAAGGCGGGATGAAGGCAAAGGTGTGGGCGCGAACGTTTACGCCGGAGATCTCGATTTCGATTTTGGGCATGTGGCAATCGATGCAGTGGCTGCCTGGGGTGCCGGGTTTGTGATGGGTGTGGGCTTCGAGAGTGCCGGTGTGCGGGCCGTAGAGTGAGAGAGGGCCATGGCAGTCCAGGCAAAGCCGGTCGGCGGGCTTGCGAAGCTGCGCGTAATTATCGGTGCCATGAACGTCGTGGCAGGTGAAGCAGGTAACGCCGCGGCGGTACATGAGGCTTTGCACGAAATCGTTGCCCTGCATGCGGTTTTTGTGGGCGGTGCCATCGGCGAAATGGGTGAAGGTGGTCTCGCCGAGCGTGTGGTCTTCGAGCTTCCAGAAATCGCGTAAGTTAAGGCCGACCTGATAGCCGACGGGCCAATCGTAATAGCGGCCCTCGATGGGATTAGCGAGCGGGCGGCCCTGCGAATGGCACTGAATGCAGGTGTCGTTGGCGGCAGCGGGATCCATGCGGGCGGGATTCAGGATATTGCCGCGCGTGGGATGAGCGACGTGTTCGCTGCCGGGACCGTGGCAGCGTTCGCAGCCGACATTCCATTCGACGACGTGTTTCGTGCGGATGTCGTAGCCGACCGAATGGCAGCCGTCGCAGGTGGGGCCGGTGGGACGGCGGAGATTATCGGGAGGATAGTAGGGTTCCCACCAATCCGCGCCCTTGGCGACGAAGTACGGACGCCAGACTTTGTGCAAGACGTCCCATTGTGCGGGCTCTGGGAAATAGTCGTCGCCGATTTTGGTGAAGAAACGCTGCTTCCACAGGCTGCCATAGACGAAGGCGACCTGGTCTTTTGAGAATTTGGCGACAGGATTTTTCGCGGGGTCCGAGAGGATGGCATCCGGAAATTCGCGAGGATCACGGACAACATTGGCCATGGGCGTTTTTTGCCAACGGGCAAAGATTTGGGCGTGACATTTCTGGCAAGCGCGGGAGCCCGTGTAATGTGCCGGGGCCATCGTGGTTTTCCGGGCGGCGAGTTCCTGCGCGCTCAATGGACGCAGGCTGCGAATGAAAAGGACGAGCTTCCAACCGTCGTCGGAAGGGACATCGTGCGGCGCAGCCCAGCCGGGCATGCCGGTGAGGCGCACGCCATTGCGAATGATGTAGCGGATTTCGCCGTCGGAGAGATTTTGCGTTTGTGGCGCGCGGAGGTCGGGAGGTTTGGGGTAGAGATTATGGCCGACGATGGTCTGGCCGGAGCCGTCGGGAGCGTGGCAGATAGCGCAGCGATCAAGATAGATGTTTCGGGCATCGGCAAGAAGGCCTGGTTCCGAAGAGAGCGGATTGCGTTCGCGACGGGCGGCACTGGGAATCGAGAGATGACGGGCGAGGCGGGCGATTTTCGTTTCGAGGTACGAGGGCTGATCGGCAGTGCTGAAGCCGCGGCGGATGAGATGCGCCCCGTAAAGGGCAAGGACGAAGAGGATCGCCGCAGCAAAGATCAGGAGCGTTCTCCAGGATTTCATCGATGGCGTCTCCCGCGCGGAAGACCGTTGTAGCAGGAACGGTCTAAATGCTCCATAGATTTCACGTCCGCCGGCCTTCGTGCATGAATGCGAAGAGGGCCGAGCAAGCTTCGGCCGCTACAAATGCAGGTTTGCGAGGCGGGAACCGGCGGCGGCGAGGGTTTCTTCTTTTTTGCAGAAGGTGAAGCGGACCTGGGCGGCGCCATCCTGGGCATTGTTATAGAAGCTGGAGCCAGGGACGCAGGCGACGCCGATTTTTTCGACGAGGTATTTGGCGAAAGAGACGTCGCGGGAGCTCGCGGGATATTTCGCTTCGTCAAAACGGAAGCGTGAGATGTCGGTCATGATGTAGTAGGCGCCACGGGGCTTGTAGACGGTGAAGCCGGAGGCCGCGAGGATGTTCAGGAGGCGCTCGCGCTTCGTGGCGTAGGTGGAGGCAAGCTTGTCGTAGTAAGACTGCGGGAGCTTGAGAGCGAGGGCGCCGGCTTGTTGCAAGGGAGCGGCGGCGCCGACGGTCAGGAAGTCGTGGACCTTGCGGATGGATTGCGTGGTGTCCGGCGGAGCGAGGGCCCAGCCGACGCGCCAGCCGGTGACGCTGTAAGTTTTTGACATGCCGTTGATGACGATAGTGCGGTCGCGCATGCCGGGAATCTGCGCCATGGAAATGTGTTCGGTGCCGTCGTAAAGAATGTGTTCGTAGATTTCGTCGGTGACGCAGAAGGCGTTCCAACGGACGCAGAGATCACGGATGAATTCAAGTTCGGCGCGGGTGAAAACCTTGCCGGTGGGATTATTGGGCGTGTTGAGAATGATGGCCTTGGTGCGGGGGCCGAAGGCCGCTGCCAATTCCCTTTCGTCGAAGGACCAGTTGGAATTTTCGTTGGCAGACGGGCGCATTTTCACGAAGCGCGGCGCGGCACCGGAGAGAATCGCGTCGGGGCCGTAGTTTTCGTAGAACGGCTCGAAGACGACAATTTCGTCGCCGGGATTGATGATAGCCATCATGGCGGACATCATCGCTTCGGTGGAACCACAACAGATGGTGATTTCGCGTTCGGGATCGTAAGTGACGTGCTGGGTGCGGGCGAATTTTTCCACGACGGCGTCGCGAAGCGGCTTGGCACCCCAGGTAATCGCGTATTGATTGATGTCGTCGGTAATGGCCTGGCGGGCGGCTTCTTTTAATTCTTCCGGCGCAGCGAAATCGGGGAACCCCTGCGAGAGATTGACGGCGTTGTGCTTCATCGCGAGGCGCGTCATTTCGCGGATGACGGATTCGGTAAATTGTTCGGCCTTGGCGGAGAGCATGCGGCGAGCGATGGGGGCCACGTTGGTTTCAGCGGAGGACATTGGGAAATTGTAACAAAAGAGAGGAAAAAGATTTCATCACAGAGGACAGAGAGGGCCACAGAGGAAAAGAGAAGATAAGAAAAAACTCCTGTCGAACAGCAGAGAGCACGCCACACGGGAGTGATCCGCGGGTTCCAAAAAGTTTGCCGAGGAGGGTGAGCGGCCGCCAGGGAAAGCGGCCGCCCAAGGCACGGAGGGAGTGGAGGAAGAGATCAGTTGTCTCGGTCGTCGTCGAATTCGAAGGGCGGGGTGATGCCGGTGTAATCGCCGATGCGCTTGGCGTCGTAGGGCGAGTTGAGACCGCCGGCGGCGACGCTGTGCGCGTCGTAGCCGAGGGAGTTGATCTTGCCGAAGGTGCGCACGATCTGCTTGCCGGGGCTGACTTCGATGACGCGATGGTTGTACTGGTCACTGATGAGCGTGTTGCCGTTGTGGAGACGGAGGGCGCGCGTGGGGAGCGGGCCGGTGCCGCCGCGCTGGTTGCTGTTGGGATCGGTGTTGGTGAAATACTGCCAGAAGACGTCGCCGTTTTCATTGGTCTCGACGATACGAGCGTTGCCGGAATCGGTGATCAAGGTGTGACCGTTGGGAAGGCGGCTGGCGAAAGCGACGCCGTTGAAAGCGACTCCGCCGGCTTGCGTGTAGGTATGGACGACGACAGCGGGAGTGGCGTGGGTTACCTCGATGGCTACGTTGTCGTTTTCATCGCAAATGAGAATGTGGCCGTTTTCGAGGAGTTCGGCGCAGTTGGGATTGTTGAGCAAACCCGGGCCAGGACCGGAAACGCCGGTGGTGCCATACTGCCAGACAATTTTCTTGGCCAGGTTGACTTCAATAATGCGTTCGTTGGCCTGATCAGTGATGAGGATGTGGCCATTTGGCAGCCAGGTGTTTTGCACCGGGGTGTTGAGCTGATCGGGACCGGAGCCGACAACGCCGAACTGCCCGTACTGCCAGACGATGTAACCGTGGCGATTGACGAGCAGGACGCGATTGTCCGGGCAGCCGCTGGGATTAGAGCAGTTGGGCGCTTCGGGCTGCCCGCCGGGAGTTCCCGTGCCGGCCATCAGGGTAAGTTCACCGACGCGCTGAGCGTCGTTAACGCCGATGATGGAAGAGGGCGAGAAATCGGCGGGGCCTTTGCCGAATTGCCAGACGATTTCGCCGTTGGGGGCGACTTCGATTACACGGTTGTTGAACTGGTCGGCAATGAGCGTGTTGCCTTCGTGATTGAACTGGCCGTCGTGGTCGCGGTCTCCGGCGACGGAGTTGCTGGAAAAAAACAAAAGAGCCGAGGCGGAAGCGAAAATACCGAACGCGAAAATTCTTCGGCGGATTGCGCGGAATGGATTCATGGAGAACCTCCTCAATTAATTGGGGGTGAACCCGGCGTCCCGGGGAAGCCGCCGGGCCAGCGGGGATCGCGGCGACTGGGCCGGGAATTGCGGGGGCCGGGCCAAAGACGACGCGATGCGAGCGCTGAACAGCGAACACTCTATGCGGAATGGAGTGGAGAAGAGGTCCAGTTCGTATCAAGAAATTCTTAAGCGGAAAATTCCTCAAGCGCGAAGGTTTAACTAAAGTTGTGAAGGCAAACCCAAGGCCGGAAACGGCCAGCTTCGTAGAACCATACCGAACACCAAGACCGCACTCCAGAAGGCGGGCCCTGCGAATGGCGTGCGACAGACACGCGGCGTTTAGCGGGATTCGGCGGAAAGCAGCGAACCGGAGCTCGGCGTGGCGGCGGAGACGGTGGGCTTGGAATTTTCACCGTAAAGAGCGCGATATATTTCCGCATTGCGCAGGACGATTTGGACGTACTCGCGCGTCTCGGTAAACGGAATCGATTCGACGAGTTCCGGCACTTCGTCGTAGGTGCGTTCGGCTTTCCAGAGAGCGACACGGTCTTCGCCGGCGTTATAGGCCGCCGCGGCGTATTCAGGGCTGCCAGTGGAGCGGGTGAGATCCGCGATATAGAGCATGCCGATTTCGATGTTGAAGTTGGGATCGTAGAGGGTCTTGCGGGTGTAGCGGATCTTGAGCTGGCGCGCGAGACGCCGGCCGGTCTTGGGAAGAATCTGCATCAGGCCGATGGCGTTGGCATGAGAGACGGCGTCCGCCTGGAAAGTGGACTCCTGGCGAATCAGGCCTGCGGCAAACATAGGATCGAAATCGTTGCGGGCGGCTTCCCGGCGAATGACCGATTCGTAGGGGAACGGGAAGAGAACCTTCCAGACGTTGACGGGAAGATCGGCAAATTTGCGCGAATCAAAACTCGGAACGGCCATGCGGCCATAATTCATGCCACTGGCGAAGTGGCCTTGGTCGAAGGCGGCTTGCGCGGCTTCGATGAGGAAGCGCGGCGAGGCGGTGGCGGCATAAGCGGCTTTGAGCTCGAGTTCGGCGGAGGAATCGAAGGCGATGGTGCGCAGCGCCTGGGCGCGATTCCAACGATCGGCGACGGCAGGAGAGATCGGTTCGTCGAAGGCGCGAAGCGGAGGCGGCGGAGGAATCTGCGCGAGTGCATCGACCGGATCGGGTTCGCCAGCGGGAAGTTTTGCGAGGCGAAGTTCCGCGGCGTGGGCGAAATAGGTGGAAGGAAAGCGGTCAAGGGCTTTCTGATAGTAGGCGCGAGCGTGCGCAGGATTGCCGCTGCGCTCGGCGTCGCGGCCGAGCCAATACAGCGCGTTAACGGCGCCGCCGGAGACGGGATATTTGCGGAGGAAGGTGGTCATCTTCTCGTCGGCGTAGGGCTGCTGTTGCAAATAAGCGACCCAGGCGATGCGCCACTCGGCGTTGTAGGCGTTCTTGCCAGCGGGAAAACTGTCCAAAAGGCGCTGGTAATAGTTAATGGCCTTGGAACGGTCGAGTTCGACCCAATAGTAATTGCCCGCAGCCATGAGGGCTTCTTCGTTCCAACGACTTTGCGGGTACTTGGCGGCGATCTTCTCGATCGCCGTGAGCATCTGGACTTCGTTTTTATTGGAGCGCCAGGCCTGGGAGAGATAGTAGAGGCGCTCGGCATCGGCTTCGGGATCGGGAGTGCTCAGCTTTGCAAAGAGGTAAGGCGCGGCCTTGGGATGCTGGCGGCACTCGGCGGAACGCACGAGCGCGCGCTGGCGCGTGGGATTCGCCAGGTCGCGGAGCATGGAGGCAAGCTTGTCGTACTCGAGGCGAGCTTCGCGCCATTTGTGGGCGTCGAAGAAAATCTGCGCGCGCTGATCCTGAAGTTCGGCATTGGCGTAGGGAAATTCGTTGTGCAACTGATGATTGAGGCGGGGGAGAGCAATGGCGGCTTCCTTGGATTCATCCGCGAGGGGGTATTTGTAGTACAGCGCCTGGTAGTCTTTTGCGGCAAGCACGTATTTGTGGACGGCTTCCTGGGCGCGAGCACGAGAAAGAAGAAGCGAGGGCTTGGAACCCGTGGCCGGATAGGCGGCGAGGGCGTCGAGCGCATCCTGCGGGCGACCGATGGAGACCGCGGCGGGAACGTAGGCTTCGAGAACCTGCTCCTTGATGGCAGTGTTTGGATAATCCTTCAAGACCTGGGCAAGGTGTTCGGCCGCGGCAGAGTTTCTGGCCAGAGCGCGTTCGGATTGCGCGGTCCAGAAGAGGGTGTAGTCGAGAAGCAGCGTGTCCGACTTGGCCTTTTGCAACCAGGTAAGGGCTTGCTGGGCCTTGCTGTGGGAATAGTCGTCGTAGCCCAAAGCGAGCGCGGCGCGTTGTCCCCAGACGCTGGACAGATTTTTATCGGCAAATTTTGCGAGCTTATCGTACGCGCCCGGGGTGCCACGATGGAGATCGCGCGCGAGTTCGGCGAGTTCTTTCTGGGCGGCGGCGTCTTCGGGAGTTTGCGCATCGAGAGCCGGAGCGGTGGTTTCCGGCTTGCAGCCAGCGGCGCAGGCGGGAGATCTGGGATACGTAGGTTTGGATTTCCTTTTGTGGGTGGTTTGGGCGGAGAGATCCGTCGCCTGGAAAAATGAAAGAAAAATCAGAACGAAGGAGACAGCCGGAAGGAGGAATCGCGATTTCCAGGGAGCGTTGCTGGGCGAGCATGGAAAAGCCTCAGGCCTGAAGGCCTGAGCTACACTGACGGCGTTTTCAGCGGGACTTGCTGGCGATGGCGTAGGGATATTCGCCGAGAGCGGAGGCGTCGCCGTCGGCAAGGATTTCGACCATCCAGCGATAGAAGTAATCCACCGGGTGGTCCATGATGGGTTTGAATCTACGATCGTACTCGCGATGAGCTTTCTCAATGTCGTCTTTCAGCCGGATGCAGATATCTCGATTTTCGCGGCCCAGCTTCACCTGTTCCGGCCTTAACATTTTAATATCCTGCATGGAGACTTTCGCAACGCGATTTGCGCGGCGATGAAGTTCTTGTTCCTCAGGAGTCAACTGGTTGATGTCGAATTCGACGTCCGCGGAGGCTGAGGACTCGGCAGGAAACTCCGCTTCAACGGGTGGAGACGGTGGTTCAACCCGGGGCATGGGCGCTGGGGCGGGCACGGCCGCCTTGGGCTCGGGAATGCTCGGTGCCGGACGGGCGGGGGCTGGCGGCGGCTGGGGAGCGGCCTTGCCGATGGCTTCGGTGATCTTCTCTTCGAGCGGGCTGCGGGGGCCGGGTTGAAGAACGAGGGCCGTGAAGCGAGAGAGAACTTCAAGGGCGGCGGAAAGCGACGCAGCGGCGGTTTGCGCACGGAGCATGGGGGGCAGGGCGTTGGTGGGCTTGCTGCTGGAGCAGGCAGCGACAATGTCGTTGATGGCCTGCTGAAGCTCGTCGCTAGTGCGCTGAATACGCTCCAGATTATCGCGTAGAGCGCGGGCAACAGCTTGTTCGACGGCGTTGGATTCCGCTGACATAACCTGTTGTGGAGGCGACTCGCCCCACTTTCTCCCGTTTTGCCATTCTGGAGGGTAAGGAGGGGAGCGTCAACGGGTTGGGGGGCGGGTGTGTCTAATTGGGTGATGCGGGGTTGGCGATGGCAAGAATCATAAGCTATAAGACGTAAGCCATCGGCGAGAGGCCTGGCGCTGTCGCTCTTGCTAGCGCAGCGAATGGCAGATCGCTATTAGGTATTGGCCATTAACTGTTCACACTGCCCTTCCCATCGAGAGGCTTGGACATGAGGTAGCGGTGGTGGTCGGAGAAGCCACGGCGGCGGTAAAGGTCGATGGCAGGGTTGCCGTGGTTGACTTCGAGATGGAGGACCTTGGCTAGATGCTCACGGGAGGCGCGCTCGGCCTGGTCCAGGAGCTGAGTGCCAATTCCCTTTCCGCGATGGCCGGCCTCAACGAAAAGTTCGTCAATCCAGGCGCCTTTGCCACGGTATTCGAGGCTGTAATCGAAGCAGATCACCAGATAGCCGATCGGTGTCGTGACTTCACGGACGATATAAGTGACGCCGTAAAGGGGATTCTGCAGGAGCTCGGCGAGATTGGCGCGAACGGTGGCTTCGTCAAAGGGTTCTTCCCACGGATCGTCGAGCTGCATGTGGCGCATCATCGCGAAGAGGATTTCGAGATCGGTGAGGGTAGCTTGGTTGATGGATATGGGCATGTGGGTTCCTGCGGACTGAACTGATTTCCCTTAATCAACTTTGTAGCGATACGTAAAGACTCGCTCACCTGCGGAATTGATGTATGCAAACGTCTCCTCCAGCGAATCCTCCCCAAGGGAAGTCTCACGGAGTTTGACGTGCGCCAACCCTTTGAAGAAGGAGCTCGCAAGAAGGAATTTGCCAGAAAACGCCCGCTGGCCGCTCTTGTTGATATAGAAGTATCCCGAACCCTCGTCTCCGATGACCGCTAAACCGCCAGCGAAGCTCTCGGCATTTTTGAATTGTGGCTGGATGACATATGAGCCGTCCCGATCAATGAACCCGGACAAGCCGTTCTCAGACACCAATCCGAGACCATCCGAGAAGGGCTCAGCCTTTTCGAATCGTGGGGAAATCGCAAATCTCCCAGACGTATCGAGGTATCCCCAAAGCTTGCCAATTTCGACAGGAGCTAGCCCTTGCGAGAAAAAAAGCGCTTGATCAAATCTCAATTCAGAGAGGATTTTGCCGGAGGTGTCGACGAATCCATATTTACAGCTCGCTGTTGAAGGTTGCACCTGTCCGCCCGGAGGGACGATTTTTGGTGCAGAACAGGGTAACCGTTGCATTTCAATGCATGGACCATCGACAACGACGCGAGCAAAGCCTTCGTGGAATGAGTCTCCATCCAGGAGGGTGGGGGGGATAATGAAATTTCCTGAGTGGTCGATGTATCCAAATTTTCCAGCAACTTCAATTTTTGCGAAACCTCCTTCAAACGGCCAGACATAGTCCGTTGGCGAAGAGTTGAAACGTGGGCTGATCGCAAACTCTCCTTTGGTGTCTATGTATCCCCACTTTCCATCTTCGGTCTCCATCGCGACTGCAAGACCCTCCGAGAAGTCCCAGCCTCGTTCGAATTTCCGATGGAAAGGCTTACGACCGGTTCGGTCGACGTACTCCCCGTCCGATGCTCCAATTTCGAGAAGGCCGTCGTGGAACTCTCCTCCCGAGTTTCCGCCATAGAATTCAATCGTAGGCGGCACGACGATCCTTCCTGTGTCGTCGATATACCCGACTTTGCCTTCGCGAACAAAACGGTAGAGCGGATCGGCGGTGAGGGAACGGGGAATCCAGATCAAATAGTCCCATTCGCACGTAGGGGAAGAAACAGCCAGCGATAGTAAGACCGCGAGTACGGCTACCGTCCAGCGGAGATATTTCATGAGATAAGTCTACGATGAGCGGAATTGGCCACACTTAGTAGAGGAGGCGGAAGATGTCGGAGTAGTCGTCGGTCCAGAGGCGCGGGGCGGGGGGTGGCAAGGCGGGCTGCGGAGCGGGAAACAGGCGGGGATTTGGAGGGATTCCGGGAGTGCGTAAAGATAAGCGAAGTGTGGCACGCTAGGCCGGCGGAAAGATAGTTCACGCGTCACACGCTGCGTGGTGCACACAGAGAACGCGAGATTTAACAGCGAGGACTCAGAGGGAAGACCGAGCGGAGTGCGGGTGCGGAAAGCAAAAAGGCGAAACCACTTCAGCAACGCTCTGGTTATGGCCCCGCCTCTACAATTTACGTTTCACGACGGCCGTCATGACCTATCAGGCGGAGACGGTGAGATTGCTGGAAGCGGAATTTGACGCTGGCGTGGCGGAAGCGCCGAGGCCGAATTGCTGGAAGTCTTGCTGGAGCGAAGCATAGGCCTGCTGCGCGGCGGCAAGATTCCCCGCTTGCAAGGACTGGCCGAGCTGACCGAAAAGTGTGGAGAAGGGCGTCGGATTGGAAGGAGACTGCGAGGAATCGCTCTCGGAATGGCGGTGATGGTGATGATGGGCGTGACCCGCTCCGTGCTGGCGGAGTTGCTGGACGTCCTGCTGAACGTTGGAGAGATCCGTTTGCGCCGCGGTGGCATTGCCGGACTTGATGTCCTGGGCAAGCTGCGAAACAGCGGTAGCCAGCGGATTCGAGCCCGTGGTGGTTGCCGCCGAGGCGAGCAAGGAATTCTGTTGGCTGCCGGGGAGCAGTTGTTGCAGAGATGAAAAATCGTTCTGGGCCTGCGCCAGATTGCCCGATTGCAAATCCTGACTGAGCTGCTGGAAACTTTGCGTGAGCTGGCCGGACTTGCTCTGGGCCGCAAGCGCCTGGAATTGCGAAAAGAGGCTGCTGGCAATACCGATAACGGACATGTGGCTCTCCCTCTGGGGCGCAGCGCGAGATCCATGAGCGCGGCGCGAGTTCAAGAATGAAGAGGCACGTGGGCGACCAAAACAGCGCCTTCGGCGCGACTGCATTCCATTGACTTTACAGGAGATAGCCGGCCCGCAAACGGAGGGGACGGAAGAGCCGGCAGGTTTTGCCTGGCCCGCGAGACAAATGGGCAGAGTCTGCCGAGGGAAGTCCTGCATTCCGCAGACATGGTAAAATAACGATTCAGGGGGCGACACGGTTTCGACGGAAGCTGTCGCGTCCCGGAGGCATGCCGGGGGCCAACCGCCCGTAACTGGCTGGAAACTAGAACTGCCAACAACAACTTGGCACTTGCTGCTTAATTAATTAAGCGCACGCTCTCCCGGGCTTTGCTCATGGGCCCGGTCAAGAGCGTCATACAGTGAGCTGGTCCAAGCCTTTCGGTCCGGAAGGCCTGGGCGAGAACCATCGGACTAGCCCGCTGCGTTTCTTGCTCGTTCCAAGCGCGGAGGGCGAACCAAACGAACTGAGATAAGCATGTAGGCTCCGCGGCGTAGCGCTTTTCGGACGGGGGTTCGACTCCCCCCGCCTCCACCATTTATAAACCTTTATTTTTTGTTGGCTTTTTCTCACTCTTCTTGCTATTCGACAGAGTACCGCGCCCCATTGTGCCCAAGAATGCTGGAATGAATCAGTGGGTGGCGACTCCAAACGAAAGTTCAAAGTTGACCCGAAACGAGGACTGCCGTTGTGAACCCGGCTGCCGAGCCATAGGGTCCTCGTGGCCCGCATTCCGAACACGCGTTTATACTCTATTCACAGCTCAGAGTGCGTCCGAGATTTCCTCTCACACCCATTGGCGAAGGCGACCCAAGTCACGGCGGCGGCGATTCCGCAAGACCAATTTGAGGGCGCCTACCTTTCGAATTCGCGCGGACGCGCGATCGATCAACCGCCCGCAGCTTGGCACCGAGCCGGAGGTGCCCCATGAATGCGCAAATCCTGGAAGCCATTGAAGAATCGGAGCTGAACCGTTCCGCCCAGATCCAGGCCGCATTGGCGGCAAACCAACGAATCAAGTACTCCCTAAGCCTTTTGCAAGTGGCGGTGGCGGCAGCCGAGCATCCCGAACAGCCCCCGACGATTCCGCAAGCCGAACACTCGGCCGGCGGGGTGGACGGCCAGGCGGTGGACCGCTTGATCAGGCAAACTCGCCGCGAACAAGGCTGATACAGGCTGCCCGGCTATCGAGAAATCGTGGAACAGATTGAGCGGGATCCCCGGGCGATGGCGGAACCTGTGCTTGCGCGGGCGAATACGGAAAGCAGGGAGTTCCGCGCGCCTCTCGAACACATGATTGCCGCGCTGCCAAAACCAGAAGAGGACGTGATCGAGCGGAGCGCAGTGGACAACCTGACATGTGCCGCCAAGACCGGACAGGGCAGCCTGCACCAATTGGTGATGGACCTGCACAAGGTGCTAAACACCATGCAGGCGGAGCTCTCGGAAGAGCACCTGGACGGCGCGTCGGTCTATCGCATTGATGCCGCGGACCGGCCACTGATTTCCGCGTTCATGGCGGAACTGAACCGGAGCGCGGGGCTCAAATTCAGCCATCCCGGCCTGGGCACAACGGTGACACGGGCGGGAGACTGATTGGTCATCCAAAACGACATCGGTACCACGAACGCTCATGTGATGGTCATCCATGTGAAAGGAATGCGAGTGCAAATCACGCACATGGATATTCATCCGGAGCGAATTCAATTTCTTCGCGACATGCTAAAGGGATATGAAGTTTCGTGGGGGAAAGAACTAAACCGGCAGGCGGATGCAGGGCTTAGCGGTGTCTCCTTCCAACTTGTGCAAGGACAGTTCGCGGCCAAGGATTCCACCGAACTGCTCAACTATCTGAAATTCCTGGGATCCGGCCTGGTGTTTCTGATCGATTGGAACCGGGCGAGAAAAGAGTTACGCGGATTTCTGAAGGGCAAGGACCGCCTTGCGCTGTTGGCGCGGGCAGCGGAACAAGAGATTGGCCAGGGGGGATTCCTGGAACTTGAGGGAGCGAATCTGATCAACCGGGCCATCGAACAGAGGCGCGACTCCGCAATGCATTTTGGCGACCGGCTGTGCGACATCCTGGGAGACGAAGGGGCGGTGGAGTTCCTGCGATTCGTTTTCCGGGCGGCGATGGAGGGGTTGCGCGATCACCAGTCGCCCGGGCTGACTCAGGACCGCGGGCGAGCGTGGGCCGTGCTAGCAAACTGGACTTCGAAAGCCAATGGGGATTGACGCAAGCCCTGCTGGAGCGTTTTCGCGAACTGGCGGGAATTCCCTGCCCGGAGAGTCCGTACGAGCAGTTGCGGCAAGCGACTGCCGCAATTTTCCGCTCGTGGCGCGCTCCCAAGGCTGCCGCTTACCGCTCGGCAAATCACATCGCTGAGGATGGAGGAACGTCGGCGACGATCCAGTGCATGGTGTTCGGGAACGCAGGCGGTGCATCAGGGTCGGGCGTGGCCTTCACGCGGAACCCGGCGACCCGAGCGCGCGAGCCATACCTGGATTTTAATTTAACGCGCAGGGAAAAGACGTGGTTGCCGGGAGATTGGTGGGGAGCGGCCATCAACGTTTGCGGCAAGCCTTGCCTTCCGTATGGGGTCAACTCGAAGAAACGGGGCGGACGCTGGAAGCCTTGTTTCAAGATGCGCAGGATTTCGAATTCACGCTGCAATGCGGGAAGCTTTACCTGCTGCAGTCGCGCGCGGCGAAGCGAACTCCCTGGGCCGCAGTGCGGATCGCCATAGACCAGGTGGAGGAAGGGCTGATCACTCCCGCGGAAGCGATGGCGCGGCTCGCGGAGATCGAGCTTGATTCGGTGTCGCGCACGCGGCTGGCCCATTCAGCCAGCAAGCCGCTGACACATGCGCAGGTTGCGGGAATCGGCGTGGTCAACGGAGCGATCGCACCGGAACCGGACCTCGCACGCAGCGGTGGTCGCCCGACAACTTGGGAAGGCATGCTGGATCGCGTGCCCGAATCTGGAGATTGATCTTGGGCGGCGGGCATCCCGCATCGGAGCGCAAACCCTGCAAGAGGCCGAGTTTGTGTCGTTTGATGGAAATGATGGCGGAGTTTACGCGGCAAGCTCGAAGTAGTTACCGAGCGACCCGATCGGGAGCTAGACAAGATCAAAAGCTGGCATGCTGCGGTCGCGACTGACAGGAGTCTGACGAACACGGCTTGGTGAACTTCGGCCGCGCCGTGATTCCAAGAGTTCTGAAGATAGGTTGGGGCCGGAACGGATCCGGCCCCTGTTTTTTGTGGAACTGACGAAGTTTAGTGGCCGCCCCGATCACCATCCGGGCGATCGGTGGGAGCAAGTGCGACTCCCCGGAACACTTCACCGGCGCGAGCAGCACGGATGATGCGGAACACGTCGAGGTGGTCGTCGCGATCCTGGTCGCCGTCGCCGCTGGCCAAAGAAGTGGCCGAGACGACGTCGGTGACCTTGACGAGTTTGTTGGGATCGGCACCCTGGTCGCCGTTGGCGCTGATCGTGGAAGTAACGGCCCATAGGTTAACCGTGCCATCGGGATGCACACGTCCGGTCATATTGCGGCAGCCGCCGGTGGCGGGATTCAGCGAAGCTGGATAGTTCGCAACGCTGTAAGGAACGCCGAGGTTGAGGCCGTTTTGGATAACGTAGAGCATGGTCCAAGTGCCGTTCTGCAAGACCCACTTTTGCAAACCAGCGGTGGCAAGTGTCTGGGCATCGGCGACATTGGTCTGGCCGTTGATGGTTTGATTGGGGACGAGCTTACCGTCGCCTTCATCGCAAACGTAAAGCGTGGTGGGGTTCGCAAAGAAGAAGCCGAAAGGGAAGGAAGTGTTCGTGCTGTCAGTGGTGTTGGGGAAGCCGGGAAGAATGGTGAGGGGCACAGCGGCCAGGGCGGAGGCGCTACCCGCGGGGAGAGTGCCCGGGGTGCCGGCCTGGTAGATGGTGTTGATGCCGTTGCCGCCGCTGCCCTTCGCTACGTACAAAGTGTTGTTGTAGATCATGACGCTGCGGAAGTTGGTGTCCTTGCCGGGCTTGTCGCTGCCGAATTGCAACCGGCCGATCATGCCGATGTTGGGAGGCACAGGCGGCGTCAGGCCAGGCACAAGAAGCTCCGCACCAGTGGCGTTGGCCAGGTTGATGCCATCCTGCGTATTGAGAAGCTGCTTTTTCGGAAGATTGCCGCTGTTGTCGTTGCCTGCCATGTAGTAGAGGCCGTTCGCGCCCTTGATGGCGGCACGGCCGTTGTCTCCGCTGTAGGCGTTGCCATCGGTGATGGTGAGATGCCCGTCCGCGTCGACTTCGGCGACGGCTCGATAGTAGGACGTGGGAACATTTGGGGAGTTGGGAGTGCTGGAAGTAACCGGGTTCGTGGGGTCGCACACACCGGGCGTATTGGAAGCCGAGACATCAATCAGGTTCGCAGCCGTTGGGGAGACCGAGCCGCCGCCGCAGCCGGGGCCGCCGTGATATCCCATAAAAGTAAGCGATTTCCCGTCAACGGAGCGATTCAGCGCGAGTTCGGATTTCGAGCTGAAACTTGTGACGATTTTATCCGTTGGAATGGGGAGCGTTCGGATGAGCTGGCCGTCGGTGGTCAAGTTATCCAGCAGGATCGGCGAAGTAATTCCAAAGCTGCCGTCGGTGTTGGCGTTGTTCCAGACGTTGTGGGAGTCGTTGAGATTCGGGAATTCGCCATTGTCGCTGGCGACGCCGCAGGGCACATTGACCGTAAGTGTCCCGCCGGAAGTGGTGGGAACGGAGACATTGTAGCTGCCGTTCGCCCCGCCGGCGCAGCCGAGAGGCAAAGCTTCGCCGATGGTGACGGTATCGGCGTTTCCGACATAAACACTGCGGGACAGCACGATCGAATCGGGTGCAAAGCGGAACCTGCCGTGATCGTCATCGTCCGCGTGGACTTTCAAGCCGGCGGTGACTACGACCCCCAAGCCGGCGGCTACAACTACCAGGACCTTCTTCATTTTGCGTGTTCTCGCATTCTCTCCGTCGGGCGGACCATCTCACGGCAGCAATACGGCGAAATGAAGCTGGTTTGAATACTGCGTGAACCGGCGGTGAGAAAACAGTTGTTCCGGACAGAAAGCGCGCAGCGCAGCGGGAGACTGGACTAATTTTTGTCGAGGTTGGCGGAAAGCGTGATTTCGCTGCCAGGCAGGATATTGATCTGGCGAGTCCAATCCGGATGCCCTTCGGCGTGGATCCGGAAGGCATGGCTTCCCGAAGGAATCATCAGCGTGGAAGGAGTGGAACCTACCATCTCGCCGTCGAGGTAAATTTCGGCTCCGACAGGCTGCGATTGGATGTTGACGCGAGAACTTCCCTGCCGCACGGCCGCAGCAGGCGCGGACTGTGGCGCCGCCGCTGGGGCAGCCGCCGGCGCGGAACTCTGCGCGGGAGCCGCGGCAACAGCGGGCGCCGAAGCGGGAGTGGCCACGCCGCGTCCCTCCGGTACAAACCATTGATCGAATTCGCGGAAGACGGTTTCTTTGTCAGCCGTAGCGAGGACTTGATCGGGGAAATTAAAGGAAAGTGTTGTCCACATGCGGCCTACGCCGGCCTGTGTGGGAATGCTGCGGGCGCTGATGAGCCCGACCAGCACCGTGCTGGAAGCAACGGTAACCGAAGTGACGTAATACCGTTCGCCGACAGGGACTTCGTAATCCTTGTGGCCACGGAAGAGCTCCGCTTGCAATCCGGTGATGGCGCTGGAAGCGGGTTCGCTGTGAAGCAGCGAGCCATATAGCCCAGGGCGCTGCACAACTACGATGGTGCCGGCGCGGCGGATGTCGGTTTCTCCGCCGAAGCCCAACATCTGTTTGCCGACAAGAGAAGGCTGATAGGTCTGCTGCAGGATTTCCTGCAGCACCTGGCGGTCGTTCTCTGCGGAGGCCTGCTTCTGGGCCAGAGAGCCAACACAGCAAAGCGCAAGAATCGAAGCCAGGTACAGCCAGCGTTTGGCCACCGATTTTCTCCCGAAATGAAAGTAAGGGCAAGTATAGGACGGGGACTCCCGTGCGACAAGCAGGGTGCTACGGCGCATGCAAGTCCGCGGCTTTTCGCCCGAGCGGACGCTGCGCTACAGGCGGACGGAGAATCGAAACATCTCCGGTTTCCGGGATCACCAGCCAGATGGTGCGATCGGGATAGTAGGCAAGGAGACGGTCGTTGACCGGGCCGGGGAGATCGCGCGCCCAGATGATTTTGGAAGTATCAACATCCGCACCGTTGAAAACCCATTCCTCATGAACGCTGTGATCCGGGCCGTAGCGGACAAGAACGACGTGCTTTCCAGGGGTAGCTTCCAGCGTGTCTTTGAGTTGCTCGCGATCGAGGAGTCCCCATCCCCCCCAGCCCTGCGGATCGCTGATCCTCTGCGCGGCCAGATGCGAGACATCGAGAACCAGGGCGAGGAAAATCACTCGCGAAAGCGCCGGACCGACGGGACGTCCGAAAGGCCGAAAGGCGCGCAGGTGGCGAATACATTGCACCAGTAGCGCAAACCAGGCGCAAGCGGCGGGTGCAAGGTAATGGGGCCAGGGCCAAACCACCAGAGAATAGCCGAACAGGGTGGCAAAAAGCGCGAAATAGACAAGGCGCGGGCGCCGGTCGCGAAAAAGGAAAAAAGCGCCGGGCAAAAGCAGCCAAGCCGCAGGCCAGGCGAAAACAGCGGCACAGCTTTGCATTTTTTCCTGGAAAACGGAGAGCAGCGCCTGCCAGGTGCGGTTGTAGCGTTCGAGTTCGGCGCGATTGTAGAACTGATCGAGTTCCGCCACGTCGAAGTGGATGGGAGGCTTGGGAGACTGCCAGAGAAAAATGGCCGCGCGATTGTTGAAGCGGGCGGCAAATACAAAAGGCGGGTCGAGCGGGTCTCCGGTGATACGCCAGTTGTAAAAGCTCATCGCCAGCGCGGCGATCAAAAGAAGCGCGGACACGGGAAGAATAACGAATTTACGATAGTGCGCGGATTGCGGCCCTTTGTAATTGAGCAGGAGCCAGAACAGCAGTGCAACGCCAAGAGGCAAACAAAAGAAAACGCTTTCATAGGGGCGGCTATTGAAGAGAATGACCAAGCCGGCTGCGAACAGAATGGCCTCGCGCAAAGAGGGTTTTCGTTTGAGTCGCGCGAGGGCTCCCAGAACCAGCGCGCCGCCGATGGCGGCGACAGCGCCACCCCAATAGCTATTGATCCAGTAACAGGCAACGCACAATTTGATTGCCGCGAGAAGTCCCGCTAGTAACGCCCAGCGCGCGGGGATCCACGCCTGCAGCATCCAGACAAACGAAGCCGCCATGCCCGCGGCGGTCAGCAAGACGCCGATCCACGGGTGACCCAAGAGTTGGCCCAGGAAGAGGGCAATACCCTGGGCCGGGGGATATTTGGAGGCATAGGTGGGAAACCAAATGACGTGAAAAGTCTGGAAGCTGCGCCAGAGCGGATGCGTGGGATTGGTGAGCCGTCCATGGGCAAACGTGTCCGCCATCAAGAGGTAGCTGAACTCGTCGTGAATGCCGGGATTGGGAATGGGAAGCCAGCCTAGAAGGGCGAGGCGAACCACGATCACGGAGAGAAACAGCAGCAGAATGGCGAGGAGCTTGCGAGCAGCGAGCGCTGAAAAGAAGGCCTCGATGCGGAGAAAGAAACGCTCCGAACGGCGAGGCAGCAGGATGGCCAGCAGAAGAAACGCGGCCGCGAGCAAAAGAGTAACGCGTGGTTCGGAGAACCAGACCTGGGCGAAGAATTCCATCAGTTGTCCCCGAAATCATCCGGAGCACCGGATGGAGCAGGTAAAGGCATCGTTGGGATTGTAAACGAAAGGGGCGAAATTTAACCGGCCAGCGGCGCCGTGCAGAGCTGCGCGGTCTCGGCAATCTTTCGCCATTCCTGCAAGCGATCCGAAACGCCGGCGTGTTCAAGAAGTTCGATGTCGAAAGCAGGCGCCGGAGCGCCCTGCTCGAGGGCCTCGCGTTCGTGGGCTAGAAGATTGGAGATATACACCAGCAGAACCATATCCAGGCCATTGATTGGCACGCGGCGAGGATGATGGTGATGCGCGATCGCCTCCACCACCGAGTAAGGCAATCCCCACAAGCTGAGAAGGTACGCGCCGACTTCCGCGTGTGAAATGTGAATCAAGCGCTCTTCGATCTCATAGAGAGGCTGGTTTTCTTCCTGGGACTGCTCGAGGGCGCGGGCAAAGTGCGCGGGAGTCCGCTCCGCAATCACCAATTTTCCCACGTCGTGCAGCAGAGCGGCCAGAACCACAGCGGTAGAGACTTTGGTCTTTTCGGCAATACCGGCGGCGATGCGCGCGGAGAGCTGCGCGTGCCGGTGAAACTCTTCCAGATATTCTTCCGAGACGAAATCATTCGCGGTGAAGGAACGGAAAACTTCGAGGGTCAGGACGAGATCGTGGAGCACGGAAATGCCAAGGCAACTGACGGCGGTATTCACGCTGGTGACGTCGCGGGCCAGGCCGAAAAAAGCGGAGTTCACCAGTTGCAGGAGCTTGGCGCTGAGGGCGACGTCTTGTTCGACGATCTGGCTGATGCGCTGGATGGAAACGTTGGGCTGCGCCAAAGCCGCTTTTAGCTCGGAAAAGACGCGTGGCAATGAGGGAAGATCGCGGAGCGCGCCGACCAGGCTGGTAAGCATTTTGCTGTCGAGGACTTCGCCGAGGCTGGTGGCGCGAGCAATCCCCGCGCGAAGCATCTGCGGATCGCACGGCTTGAGCAAGAACTGGTGGGCAACTGGAACAGCGCGCATCGAGGCCTGAAGCTCCGTGTAACCGGAGAGAATGATTCGCAGCAGGCTGGGATATTTTTCGCGGACGATTTCGAGGAGTGTGGCGCCATCCATGCCCGGCATGCGCATATCGGTGACGATGACGTCGAACGGAGCGGTTTCCAGCATGGAAAGCGCCGCTTCGCCACCAGGGGCAAAGGACATATCCCATTCCGTGCGCATGGGACGGAGCATGCGCTTGAGGCCGTCCAGGATGCTCACTTCGTCGTCCACAAAAAGAATGCGTTTCATTTGGCCAGCGCCTCCTCGCGAATTGCGGCTCCGGAAAGCGGAAGCCGGATGAAAAACGTTGTGCCTTTTCCAACCTTAGATTCGAACGTGAGCGTCCCGCCGTGTTTTTCGACGACGATGGCGCGCGCCAGGGCCAGGCCTTGCCCGGTTCCCTTTCCGACGCCTTTGGTGGTGAAAAATGGGTCGAAGATTTTCTCGCGAATGTCCTCGGGGATGCCCGCGCCGGTATCGGAAATGGAAATTTCCACCCAATCGCCGTCCCTGCGGGTGCGGACCGTGATTTGACCCCGGGCGTTGGTGGATTTGACGCGCTCTTCAATCGCATGCGCAGCGTTGACCAGGAGATTCAGAAAAACCTGGTTGAGATCGCCGAGATGGCAGATGACCAGGGGAAGCTCCCCGAACTGGGTTTCGACATCGGCGACGTATTTGAGTTCGTTGCGCGCCACAATCAGGGTGCTTTCCAGAGCGCGATTTATATCGCCGGGGGCTTTCTCGTTGGTGCGATCAACGTGCGAGAACTCCTTCATGCCGCGAACGATGGTGGAGACGCGGTTGAGCCCCTCGAGCATCTGCTCCGTGGCGCGGGGGATCTCCTGCTCGAGATAGTCCCAATCGGCCTTGGCGCGGAGGTCGGAGATTTGCTGGAGCAACTCCGGGCTGACCGTGCCGCCGGCCGCGGCACTGTGGAGTTCCTGATACTTGTGGATGAGTTGCAACTCGTCTTGAAACGAAACCTGAAGGAAGCGCGTGTTATCGCCAATAAACTGGATGGGCGTATTGATTTCGTGGGCGATGCCGGCAGCCAGGCGGCCAACGGCTTCGAGTTTCTGGCTGTGGCGGAGTTCCATCTCCTGCCGCTTGCGGTCGGTGATGTTGACGAACGAGACCACCACGCCAACCACCCGGCCCTCGCGCCGGATCTGCCGTGAGTCGTATTCGACAGGCAACGGCGTGCCATCCTTCCGCCAGAAGACTTCGTCGATCACATGCGCGTCCTGTCCGTCGCGGAAGCTTGCAAGGATCGGGCAGGTTTCGGCGGGATAGGGAGAGCCGTCTGGACGTGAGTGATGGAAGAGAGCATGGGATTGCTTGCCGGCCACTTCGCGGGCTTCATAACCGAGCAGGGCGAGCGCAGCGGAATTGCAGAAGGTGAGCGTGCCTTCGCCGTCCATCCCGTACATGGCGACTGGGATGGAGTCGACCAGGAGCTTGATCAGTTCGCTACGCTCCTCGACCTCCGCCGTTCGCGCGGCGACACGCTGTTCGAGTTCGAGTTGCGCGGAGAGCAGGGCCTCTTCGTGGCGCTTAAATTCGGTAATGTCTTCGGTAAGGCCGGTGGTCTGCTCATAGCGGCCGTCGGCGCCGAAGCGGGGAAAGGAGCGCTCCCACAGCCAGCGGACCTGGCCATCTTCCGAGCGAATGCGGTAATACGCTTCCGTGGGTCTGGCACGAGCCTGATCGGCGAGCATGCGCTGCACAACAGAGCGGTCGTCGGGATAGAGGAGATCCTTCCAGGAGGCAGAATCCTGAAGCAAACTGGCGGCGGGGCGGCCGGTGATGCGCTCGTAAGCGCTGCTGACATAGTCATAGCGATTGGCCTTCGCATCCTTGATCCAGAAAATCTGGTGGATATTTTCGCTAAGGAAAAGGAACTGCTTCTGGGAGCGCTCGAGTTCGGTGAGCATCCCGTTGATGCTTTGCGCGAGGCTGGATAACTCGTCGCGGCCGGAGAAACGAACGCGCTCCGCAATCGCTTTGCGCCGGCCGATGCTTTGCACCTCCCGGCTGAGGCCGCTGAGCCGCGAAAGGACAAATTTTTGCAGAAAAAATAGGATCACCAGCGAGGAGAGGACCGCCCCGACTAATACAGACGCGAAAAGATAGAACTGGCTGAGTTTGCCACGTTCATAAATCGGGCGGGCGGTATCCACACGGGCGAGGAACAACGGCTTTCCGAAAAGGTCGCTCACCAGGGCGTAGCCCGCGATGGATTGGTCGCTGAGAGGCTGCACCCGGATTTCATCCGGATATTGCAACAGCGCAGCGGCGGCCAACTGAAAGTCAGGCGGGAGGAGGTTCGCATCCGCGCGCTCAAAGCGCACCGAAGTGTGAGTCAGGTCGCTGATGCGAGCCACAGTGTTGTCGTCAAATCTCCGTGCGGCAAAGAACAGTCCCAGCGGTTCGCCGGCGCGCTGGGAATTGAGAATGGGACGCACGGACACCAGATAGGCGCCGTCGGGAAAGCGAAGCATGCCATCGCATGGCGCGTGGGCAATGTTCGCCTGGCTCAATTTTGGTTGAAGAAAGAGCTGCTCGAAAAAATCGGCGGGAACGGGAAGCTCGGCGTGCTTTTCCGAATCATAGAACTTGGCGTAAACGATTTTCCCCTGCAAATCGCGCAAGACGACGAGATTCAGGCCCAGCCCTTCCATGGTACTGTTCTGGAACTCCTGGCCGATGTCGGGCGAGGCCTGAGGCGCGAACATGAAATTGTAGGTGCGGTCCCAATAGGCATAATCGTTCGTGGTGCGCGCGAGGGAAATTTGTTCCTGCTGCAAGGCGCTGAGCGCATAGTCCACGTTTTGCTTCATCTGCTCGATCTCGAGCTGGCGAAAACTGGAGAGCAGCAAATCGCGGGAAAGAAAGTAGAGGACAACCATGCCGCCAGTCATGGTAGCGGCAAAGACGAGGAGCATTTTGGGCCCGATTTTCATGATGGGAAGGCGAGGAAGCATTGTCTGGGATTCGGGAAAGTTAACAAGAGCGAAAGGGAAGCCGGATTCCAGTCTGGAACAGAGCGTCGCCAATCCGAACATTGCCCATTCACACGAAAACTCAATCCACGAACAAGCGGAGTGCAGACCTTGCCGAACGGTTGTCGAGAGCGGGAATCCGCCTCCGGCATGCAGGCAGACTCAACGGCAAGGGCGCGCCTTTTTAATGCAAGGGGATAACGCCGATTCGGCAAGGAAACTGCTGCAAGAAAAGTGCCGGCATGCTGCGGCATAGGCGATTTCTTTGAATTCTCCAAGTTTCGTGATGGCGGCATCACTATCACTAAAGGTTCTTGCCATGCATGTCGACATCCATAGGTGAGGGCGCAAAGATGAGCACACCAAATGTCCGCCCCGGTACGGTCGCCAACCAGCGCCGCAGCCAGCGAATTCTCTTGTCCGTGCCATTGCGAGTGACGGGAAAACGGATGAACGGATCTTCGTTTACCGAACACACCAATACGCTGATCGTGAACGCGCACGGAGCGTTGATACAGCTGCGGGAGGCGGTACACAACGGCCAGGCATTGAGCCTGAAAAACATGGGCACGGGAGAGGAAGCTCACTGCACCGTAATGGACGTCAATGAAGGGCCGAATGGCGTGCCGGAAGTCGGCGTGGAATTTGACGAAGCCAACCCGCAGTTCTGGCGCGTATCATTTCCGCCGGCGGACTGGAGCGCGCGAAGCCCGGAAGCAAAGCGGTATGCCTCCCCCAAGCATTCCCCTGTAAATTCAGTGAAAACCCCACCCGCAAAAAAGTGACGGTTTCACGCGAACTCTCGCCAGATCCTGGCGGTATCCGGAGCGCCGTGCGGCGCATCTTTCCAATTGCGCCCGAAAGCCGAACCATTGTTAATAGTTGGGAGGGATGCGATGAGGAAACGTGCGATGTGGATCATCTTGGGAGGTGTCCTGGCGGTCGTCGTACTCGTTGGAGTTCTGGCTGTAAAACTACGCGGGGCAGACAAGGCTCCAGCGGTGGGCGCGGCGGCTCCGGATTTCACGCTGAACTCTCAAGAGGGCAAGGCCATCAGCCTGCATGATTACAAGGGCAAATGGGTGGTGCTGTACTTCTACCCCAAGGACATGACCAGCGGCTGCACGATCGAGGCGCACAATTTCCAGCGCGACCTGGCAAAATATGACGCAAAGAACGCGGTGATCCTCGGCGTCAGTGGGCAGAACGAAAAATCGCACCAGGAGTTTTGTGCAAAGGAGAGCCTGACCTTCAAGCTGCTGGCGGACACGAACAAGCAGGTTTCCGAAGCATATGCCTCGATTATGAATCTGGGAATCATGAAGCTTTCCGCACGGCACACCTTTCTGATCGATCCGAACGGCGTGGTGCGAAAAATCTGGACCGAAGTGGACGTGAAGAAACACAGCGAAGAGATTCTGACGGTTATCGAGGAACTGCAGAAATCGAGCGGCTAGCCGGCGAGGCAAAACTCAGAGTGGTTTCGGGCTCCGAGATACGTTACAGTTTCGGAGCCTTTTTCTTTGGAGGTATGTCCCATGAAACAGAAATTTCTCCTTGCGATCCTGGCCCTGGGCGCCATGGCTCTGGGGCTGAGTTGGGGAGCCGCGACGCCGAAAACGGAAACGGTCAGTTACAAGAGCGGCGACGATACCGTAAGCGCATACCTGGCGTTGCCGAGCGGCGGAGGAAAGCACCCGGCCATTGTTGTGATTCACGAATGGTGGGGATTGAACGATTGGGTGAAAGAGCAGGCGCAGAAATTTGCCGAGCAGGGCTACGTGGCGCTGGCCGTGGACCTCTACCGGGGCAAAGTGGCCACGACTCCCGATGACGCTCACATTCTGATGCGCGGCTTGCCGGATGACCGGGGGATGCGCGACCTGGAAGCGGCGTTTGCTTATCTGAGTTCGCGGCACGACGTGAACGCCGCAAAGATCGGCTCGATTGGCTGGTGCATGGGGGGAAGCTGGTCGATCAAGTTTGCCGTGGACCAGCCGAAACTAGCGGCTTGCGTGGTGAATTATGGCTGGTTGCCGTCCGATCCGGCACTGATTGCGAAAATCAAGGCGCCAGTACTGGGGAATTTCGGAGCAGAAGATCAGGGCATTCCACCCAAGGATGTGAAGGCGTTCGAGTCCGCGATGAAGGCGAGTGGCAAGATCGCGGACATCAAAATCTACGATGGCGCGGGACACGCGTTTGAGAATCCGAACAACAAGCAGGGCTACCGCCCGGAAGCGGCCGCGGATGCCATGCAGAGAAGCTCGGCGTTCTTCCAGCAGAACTTGAAGTAGCGTACCCGAGCAGGGTGGTCCGATCAGAGATTCGCGAGGTTTTTCAGTCCCGGCACGGCGACCAGTTTCTGGTCTGCGGTCACGAGCACCAGATCGTAGGCCACCGCCGTTGCCGCAAGGAAGCGGTCCGCCGGGTCCCGGTGATTCGGCAGGATGAAGCGCAAATCGTGGACGACTTGCCAGTTCAGGCTGGCCTCGAGCAGTTCCGAGTCCTCTGCGGTACGAGAAAACCAGACCCCAAAATCCTCCTGCATGACCATGCGGCGTTTTTCAAGCAGCACCGTAACCTCCCAGACGCTTATCGGCGAAAGGTAAAGATCGTTGCCGGGATCAAATAGAGCCTGGTGAACCAGAGAGGTGAGCTTGTGCGGCTCTCGCAGCGCCCGCAACCAGATGTGCGTGTCCAACAAGAGCCCTACTATTTCTTCTCTTGGGGATCTCGCGTGACCTCCAAATCGGAAATGTCGCTGATCGGTCCAACGATGTCGCCGACAATATCGTAGGAGCCCACACCGGTTCCCAGCTTACGGGCGCCTTTTGGAGGAACCGGCGGAATGATTTGGGCGACGGGATGACCGAAGCGGGTGACCAGAACGGGTTCTCCGGTCTGCTTGACCTTTTCCAGGACCGCCAGGCAAGTGGCCTTGAATTTCGAAATGGCGATTTCTTCCATGGTAAAAACTCCATATTTCAAAGGAAATGCTAACATAAAATGAGACCATAGTCAATCCATAGTTATACCATGGTTAGACCATGGTCTTATTATCATTAATTAGACCTATTTTCTATAACTTACAAGTATTCGAAGAAGAGCAGGCCCTAAGGTTCATCGTCGCCTTCGCCCGCGCCGCCCATGTCGTGGTCCAAGGGTTTTCCGGCGTCAATGGTGGGAAGACCGGTCTTCTGAAGCTCACGATCCAGTTCCGGGAGCCTGGTTTGCTTCAGTTCTTCCCAATGTCGCGCAAGTCCCTTTAACTGTTCGGTAAGTTGTGCATAGACACGTGTCAATTGTGTCGTCGGGGCATCATCGGCGGAATCGGCAATGGCCAACATCTGGCCGAAATGCTGATTGAGCGAGGAAAGATTCTCCGCTTGCTTGCCGCTTGGCGGCGTGCCGAAGAACGTGCTGACGGTCGCGCCGGCAAGTTGTGCACACTGCTCGTCCAAAGATTTCAGCGATTCTGCCAGCTTCCCTTTCGTTCTTGGCACAATGACCTTAATTTGTGCGCGAACCGATTGCACTTGCCCGAGATATTCGTAGGTCTGGTTCATGCCGGAAACGGCTCCGGATTCCAGCTCCATCTGCGCGCGCAGATCCGTCAGGCTCGACTTGATGCGCGGATCCATTTTCACCGTTAGCGGCTGGGAATAAGCTTTGCCGTCGACGATGAGCCTCACGGTGTAATTGCCCGGCAGTGCCCACGCACCCAGCGGCAGCAGCGGGGTGTCGCGCAGGATCGCGGAGATGGGAAACTCATAATTGAGGGCTTTTGGCGAGGGACCGCGCAGATTCCAGACGAAACGGTGCATTCCCGACTCTGCGGAGAGGACTTGCGATGGGCGCACCCAGTACATCGGAATGGGATGCTCGGAGGCGATTTTCTCCATGTCCATCGGCGCGTCAGCGCTGGAGTAGCGCCGCACAACCGTTCCAGCGGAATCGACTATTTCAAGGACGACTGGCTCCCGGGCAGCAGCCGACAAGTAATAGTCGAGGATGGCGCCATCCGGGGGATTTTTCCCGGCTGGCACTTCCGGGGGCAGAGGCGTGTCCGGATTGCGATCCCAGCGCCAGCGCATGGCTTCCTCCGGCTGAAAGAGAAACACGTGCGAGCGCGCAACCTGGTCGCTAAGCTGGCGCAGCGGGGTAACGTCGTCGAGAATCCAGAACGACCGGCCGTGGGTGCCGACGATCAGATCGTCGCCATGAATCGCGAGGTCGCGCATCGAGGTATGCGGCAGGTTGAGCTGCAAGGATTGCCAGGAATCGCCCTCGTTGAAAGACACGTAGACAGACGTTTCCGATCCGGCATAGAGCAATCCCTTGCGCACAGGGTCTTCGCGGACAACGTTGATCGGCGCATCATCCGGAAGGCCGCTGACAACCTCCTGCCAAGTGGCCCCGAAATCGCGAGTGCGATAGATATGCGGCTTCAAGTCGTCGAGCCGGAAGCGATTGACGGCCGCATACGCGATGCTTGCATCAAAGTGCGACGCTTCCAGGAGGGAGACCTTGCTCCAGGAAGTGAGTTGTGGCGGAGTGACGTTCTTCCAGGTCCTGCCAGCGTCGCGAGTCAATTGAATCAGGCCGTCGTCAGTTCCCACCCAGATGGTGTCCGCTTCCTTAAAGGAAGGCGCGACCGTATAAATTGTGCCGCGATGCTTCCCTTTTTCCGGATCGCCCGCGGAAAAGGCGCCGAGATTCGCGGGAATTTCAGGCGATTCGCGCGTCAGGTCTGGACTGATGACCTGCCAGGAGCGCCCTCCGTCCGTGGTTTTGAAAAGAACGTTGGCGGCGAAAAAAAGCGTGCCGGGGTCGAACGGGGAAAACACGATGGGCAGGGTGCGATTGTAGCGGTATTCGCCGGTGCGAATGGGCTCCGGCGAGACGTTGGCGTACTCGCCGATTGCCTGGTTGGTGCGGGTGATGCGGCCACCGTAGAGGATGTTGGGATCGCGCGGATCGACGGCGATATAGCCGTACTCTTCGATACCGGGCAAACTCCACTCGCGAAAACTGATTTCGCCAAAATCGCTGCGGCTCTGCGTGGCCGCGGCGCCGCTTTCCTGCTGTGCGCCATAAACCCAGTAAGGAAAGCGATTGTCTGTGGTGACATGATAGAACTGCGCGGTTGGCTGGTTGTACCAACTGCTCCAGGTTTGCCCTCCATTGACGCTGATTACCGCGCCCTGGTCGCTGGAAAGCGCGATTGTTTTCGAGTTTTTCGGGTCGATCCAGATACGCTGGTAGTCGTCTCCGCCGGGCGCGCCTTTAAATCCGGCAAACGTTTTGCCGCCGTCGGTCGATTTCCATGTGGAAGTGTTGGCAACGTAAAGAGTGTTGGGATCGTCCGGCGAAACCGCAATGCCCATCGCCCCCGGCCCGCGACCACCAACGCGGTGGTCGTCGTTGATGTGCTGCCAGCTTTCGCCGGCATCGTCGGAGCGATACACGCCCTGCGCTTTGTCGGCCTCAAGCGAAAGATACATGCGCTTGGGATTACTGGGCGCGATGGCGATGCCGATGCGGCCAATCTTATCGTCGGCTCCCGGAAGCCCCCGTGTGATCTGGCTCCAGGTGGAGCCGCCATCCGTCGATTTGAAAAGGCCGCTCCCTTGAATCACGAAGGATTCGCCGCTGCGAATCTCCCATGGCGCGACACGAGCGGCCCAGAGCGCGGCAAAGAGAATCCGGGGATTCGCGGGATCCATCACGAGGTCGGCCGCGCCGGTGTTCTCATCCTTGTAGAGAACCTTTTCGAACGTCTTGCCGCCATCGAGCGAACGAAACACGCCGCGCTCCAGGTTTGGGCCATAAGGATGCCCTTGCGCGGCGACAAACACGCGGTCCGAATTTTTCGGGTCGACGACAATCGCGGTAATCTGCTGCGTGTCCCGCAGACCCAAATGGGTCCAGGTTTTTCCGGCGTCGGTGGATTTGTAAAAACCATCACCGACGGCGAGATCCGGCCGCTGCAGGCCTTCGCCGCTGCCGACATAAATTACATTGGGATCCGAAGGCGCCACGGCCAGGGCGCCGACCGAGCCCGACGTCTCATCGTCGAAAATCGGGAACCAGGTGTTGCCAAAATCCGTGGTTTTCCAGACGCCGCCGTTCACCGCGGCCATGTAAAACACATTGGGCTGTTGCGGCACGCCGGTGATCGCCACGGTTCGGCCGGCGCGGAACGGGCCGATGCAGCGCCAGCGCATTTCGGAGTAGAGGTGAGGGTCATATTGCTGCGCATGGGTGGGGATGACCGCGGTTGCAAAAACCACTAGACAAACCAGAGCGGCGAATTTGAAAGAGCGAAACATTTCCATCCTCCGGGAGACACTGGAGGATAACTCGGGGCTGCGGGACGAGTAAATCGCGAAACACGCGTCGGGCAGCTATTTCTTGTGATGCACGCGCGTATAGAAGTGACCGATGGAGCCGTAAAACAAAAACTCGAGTTCCAGGTGCGGCACCGTGGGCAACCACTCCTCGAGGGCGCGTTGCTCTCCAAACCCGCGCAGGTGCGGCCAATCGTCGAAAACAAGGATTGCGCCGTCCGCCAGACGAGGCCCGAGATAGCGCAAACAATCCAGCGCCGGCAGATAGATGTCGCAGTCGATACGTGCGTAGGCAAATTTGTCCGCAACCAGCGCGTCGGCGCCGCGCAGGCTTTTTTCAAAGAAGCCTTTCACCAGTTTGATGCGCGGGCGAGAAGCAGCCTGGACATTATGCGAGACCTGCTCGAGCGAGCACGCATATTGTCCCTTTTTCCAGAAAGCCTGGTCGTGCAGCGGATGGGGATCGGAAAGCCCTTCAAAGCTGTCAAAGCCGTAGATGCGGCGTGAAAGTCCGAGATGTTCCGTAGCCTCGTATAGGAAATTGACCCACCAGCCCTGGAAGATACCGAATTCCGCGATGTCGCCATCGATGTTCTGGTCGCGAATTCCGGTGAGCAACTTGATCGCGTATTCGCACTCTACACGCACCAGCGCATCGTGCACGCGCTTGCCCCATTCCGAATCTTCCGACCAACTGCAGGCCAGGCGGACACCGGGCACGGGAACCTCCGCGCGAAACACCGAGCGGCACCAGTCCTCATACGAAAGAGAAGGATCCCTGGGCAGGCTTGCGGTCGGTTGCAGCGGACCGCTTTGGGGTGGCATCCCCTTGGCGCCGGGTTCCAGGGTTGGCTGTGCCGGCGAACCAGGCGAATCCGCGGCTTCGGCACATTTTGCAAGGATCGCTTCGATCACCGTTCTCTTTTCGGCCGTGGCGAGAGGCAAAATACGCCGCAGGTACGTTGCAGCCTCGGTGTGGCAGCCGCGGGCAAACAGCAAAGCACCCAAGTTTTCCATGGCCTGGGTCGAAGTGGGATCGAGTTGCAAAGCGGCACGGAAGCCGCGCTCGGCATCCCTCAATTGACCCAGGGAAACCTGAACCGCCGCCCAATCGTTCCAAAGGGTCGCGGACGGTTGCATGCCGATTGCGTCCGAAAGAATCTCCGCGGCAGCGGCAAATTGGCCCTGGCGAAAGAATTCTTCGGCTTGCTGGACGACGTCATGGAGGATTGGAGTGGATGCCATGGGCTCTCCGGAAATTCGTTTGCGTGATCCGTCAAGACGCGCGGATGACCGCAAAGGAAAGCCTGTGCAGGAGAAGTTCCATGGCTGAGGAATTCGGATTAGACCTTCCTCATGCGGAAGGCTGAGGATGGCCAGACGCACTGCTGCGTGGAGACCGATCGTCCCCAGGGAGCTGATCGGCCAGAAGATCGGCAAATAGTATCGTGGAGGGCGTCCTTCCCGCCCTCCCGGATGGTTAGTCGGCCGCCTTTTTCTCTTTACTTGGCTCGGGGCGAGCGGGAGTGCCGTCGGCCTTCACGTAGTGGGCATACCAGGCGAGATAGCGCTCGTTCAGGTCTTTGATATGGGAAGGCGTTTTGAACTCGTGGTACTCGTCCGGGTAGACGACCAGCATGGTCTCGCGGCCAAGTTCCTTGAGCGAGAGATACATCTGCTCGCCGCCTAAAACTGGAACGTTGCAGTCAATATTGCCGCCGACAAAAAGGGTGGGCGTCAGGATGTCCTTCACCCGGTAGAAAGGCGCGATGCGATCCCAAACCGCGCGGTTCTCCCACGGATAGCCAAGCTCAATGACGTATTCCCGTTGATATTGGTCGTGGCCCCAGAGGCTGGTGAAGTTCGCCGCACCGGCTCCAGAAATGGCCGCCTTGAAGCGGTTCGTCTGGCCGATGATGAAGTCGGTGGAGATGCCGCCATACGACCAGCCGCCAACGCCCAGCTTGTCCGGGTCCGCGAGGCCTTGCGCCAGCGCCCAGTCCACAAAGGCCATATCGTCCTGAAAGTCCTTATTGCCCCAGTCGGCGTAGATCGCTTTGCAGAACTCCTGGCCATAGCCGGAAGAACCCCGGGGATTCGGCAGCAGGACGACATAGCCGTTGGCCGCGAAAAGCTGCGGGAGATCGAAGAACTCTTCCTGATACTCCTCCACTGGGCCGCCGTGCGGGCGAAGGATGGTCGGATACTTCTTGCCCGCCACGTAATCCGGCGGCTTATAGAGGTAGCCGTGGACAACCGTGCCGTCCTTGGACTTGAACGAGACATATTCGGCCTTGACCAGCTTGTGCTTGGTCAGCCAGTCATCGTTCAGGTGGGTCAGCCGAGTTAGCTGGCCGCCGGGTATGGTGAAAAGCTCGTAGGGCCGGTCGGTGGTCGAAATCGTGGCTGCAAGTGTTCCGTCCTTGGAAAACGAGTAGCCGTCAAGCGTCAACCGGCCGCCAATCGCGCGGCTGACCTTGCCGTCCGCCACATTCACTTGCGCCAGCGTCTGGGTGCCGTCGTCGTCCGCCAGGAAGTAGACGGATCTGCCGTCGGGAGCAAAGCGCGGGTAGATGGCCATGCGGTCGAAAGCCTTGGTCAGGATTTTGGCTTCGCCGCCCTCCGCCGGAGAAACGCCCACGTGCCTAGTGGCGTAGTAGAAAAGCTTCAGGTCGGTGGTCGCCTCGTAGGTCAGCCATTTGCCGTCGGGCGACCAGGAAGGGTTGTGCTTTTCGCCCGGGAAGTTGGTCACCTGGGTGGGATGCGCGCCCTGGTCGTTATTGTCGGCGGCGACCACCCAGATGTCGGAGTTGTAGGTTCGGTCGGGATCCGGCGCCGTGCGGTTGCTTTCGAAGGCGAGGAACTTGCCGTCCGGCGACCAGGCGGGCTGCGAATCGTCGAAGTCGCCCGAGGTCACCTGGCGCTGAGTCTTCGTGGCCAGGGTAAAGACGTAGAGATGGTTGCGGCGGCGATCGATATAGCCAAGGGTATCGGTCTTGAACTGCAGCCTGTCCAGCACCCAGGGCGGCTGGGCTTTGAACTTTTTCGGGGGATCGTCATCCTTGACCTTGCTGGATGCCGCTTCGAGTTCCTCGGGGCTGGGATCACGGAGCACCAGCACGAGTTGTTTGCTGTCCGGGGACCACTCAAAGTCGTCGACATCCTGAATGGTGTCCGTTGCCCGCACGGCTTCGCCGCCCATCCGGCTGAGCAAGTAAACCTGGGTTTTGCCTTCGTTGCCGTCGGCATCCTTGCGGGCGGAGAGAAACGCCAGGGATTTTCCGTCGGGCGACCAGCGGGGGTGGGAGGAGGAAACGCCCTCGGCAGTGAGCGGGATCGGGTCTCCCCCGGCGGTGGGAATCATCCAGATACGTATCTCGGATTTGTCCTCCTTCAAGGAGGTCGTGGTCACTGTGTAGGCGATGAACTGGCCGTCCGGCGTGATTTGTGGATCGTGAGCTTCCTTGACCGCAAACAGGTCGTCGACCGTGAGCGGGGAGGCCGCGGGCGTCTGGCGCGCAACAATGATCGAGGAGGCCAGTAGAAAAAAACCGAGCGGGATTGCCAGCCGAAGTTTCATGCGAAGGGCTCCTGAATGAGCGGGAATGAAAAATCCTCGCGGAGTGTATCACACCGGAAAGCCTCGCTGGATGCCAGGCCAAGAACACTGCGCACCTAGTACTTCCGTAGGGTTGGCGAACTGAAAAAAATTTTCGCTAAGCCCCATTTTTTTCTTGCATGCAGTCATAGAGACTGTATTCTTCGAATGGTGAACTTGCTCCATGCTTTTTACGAGCGAGAGTCACACGAGGAGGACGAGAGAAAAAAGTTGAGCACCGTAACCCTTCCTGCACAAATTCCTTCCCAGGCAATTCCGATCTCCAAAAAGCGAGCCGCAAAACTGACGCTCTGGCCGTTGGTTGCCGCCACATTCTTCATGGTCTCCGGGGGCACGTACGGAACCGAGGCCATCATTTCCGGCGCGGGTTACGGGCGAGGAATACTGGTTTTGTTGTTTTTGCCGGTGCTGTGGTGCTTGCCGACGGCGTTCATGATCGGCGAGTTGTCAAGTGCTTTGCCGCAAGAAGGCGGCTACTACGCGTGGGTTCGCCGCGGGCTGGGCAATTTCTGGGGCTTCCAGGAAGCGTGGCTTTCACTGGCCGCCAGCATCTTTGATATGGCCATTTACCCCACGCTGTTCGTGTTTTACCTGAAGCAGATGTCGCCATGGTTTGGAGAGGGGAATCACGGCCTGTACGCGGGCTTGTTTGTGGTGGTGACCTGCGCGGCGTTGAATCTGGCGGGCATTCGCGTGGTCGGCCTCACTTCGCTTTGGCTGTTCTTCCTGCTTTCGCTGCCTTTTGGGCTAATCGTGCTACTCACGCCGGCGCGCCTGGGAGCATTTTCGGGCGACGCGCACGCGGCGGCATCGGGTGCCAGCGTTGGTTTGCTGGGCGCGGTGCTGGTGGCGATGTGGAACTATATGGGCTGGGATAATGCATCGACCATCGCCCAGGAGGTCGAGCGCCCCCAACGGACTTATCCACGCGCCATGATCGCGGCGGTGATTCTGGTTTCGCTGACCTATATCCTTCCCTTCCTGGCGGTGTACTTCACCGGGACGCCGGCCTCCGCCTTTAACGAGGACGGTTCGTGGGCCACCATCGCCGAGCAGCTTGGCGGCAAGGTGCTGGGCATCGAATGGCTGCGCTTCATGGTGACCATCGGTGGCATGATGAGCGCGTTTGGCATGTTCAACGCACTGGTGATGAGCTATTCGCGGCTACCGCTGGCCATGGCCAAAGACGGCATGATGCCGAAAATCTTCGGCAGGGTGACTCCCAAGAATGAAACTCCCTGGGTGGCCATTGTGGTACTGGCAAGCTGCTGGGCGCTCTGCCTGGGGCTCGGCTTTAAGCGGCTGGTGACCCTGGACATCATGCTTTATGGCGCGGCGCTGATGCTGGAATTCATCACGCTAGTGGTGCTGCGCATCCGCGAACCCCGGCTGCGGCGGGCATTCCGCGTGCCCGGCGGCATGGCTGGCGCAGTGACCTGCGGGATCTTCCCGTTGGGCCTGCTGCTGCTGTCGCTGGTCGAGAGCGACCACGAAACGATATTGGGCATGAACGGTCTGCTCTTCGGCATTCTGATCATGTTCGCGGGCTTCGCGATGTACTATGCGACGGACAAGATCCGCGCGCGGTTTGGACAGCAGAGTGTCCCACAGAGCGTGGCCGCTGACTAATCAGGTCCGTATTTCAACTTCACCAGCCCGGCCTTTCGGAGCCGGGCTTTTTGTTTGGGATGCCGCTGGTCGCCCCGGACTCCAAAGGGTCTCTTTTTCGCCGCGAAGAGAATTTCCTTGCAACTTCGAACTCACGGAGATTTGATATCCTGCTGGACGTGAGCTCTTCCTCCCGCTTCTCTAAGACTTTGGCCGTTGGGATTCTCGCCGGGGCCTTATCCGTGGTGGCGCTTTCGGCGGCCACGCAGCAGCAGCCGAACCTCCCAAGTTCCTCGCAGCCCAAGCCGGTGGCGCAAACTCCGGCCAATCCAGCGGCGGCAAACGCTCCGCCGGGGCAATCCTCCGCTCCCCCACCGCCGCTTCCCGTTCGCGCGGGGCTCAACATTGTGGTGCTTGACCCGGCGCATGGCGGCACGGATCAGGGCGCCCGTGGAACCGAAGGCATCACCGAGAGTGACGAAGTCCTGCAATTTGCAGCCGCCACAAAGAAGGCACTCGAAGCCCAAGGCTTCCAGGTGATCCTGACTCGCGAGGGCAACGACAACCCATCTTTCGATGATCGATCCGCGCGCGCGAACGCGCAGCGCGGCGCCGTCTTTATCACCCTGCACATTGCCTCCACCGGCCTGGCTGGCACCGCGCGAGTGTACGTTGAGCCCGAAGCGGCCGCCCCGGTGGTCATCAGCGGGCTGATTCCCTGGGATCAAGCACAACTTCCCTTCCTGAGCTTGAGCCACAAGATGGGGGACCTGGTAGCGCAGGAACTCGCGAAACGCTTCAGAGGTTCGCCGGATGCCGTGCAGACAGCTCCTGTGCGGCAACTTCGGACGACGGCGGCGCCGGCCATCGCGGTGGAGATTTCGAGCGTCTCGGTACAGAACCGGGCGGATCTGGAAAGCATGGTTGCGGGCGTAGCCGAAGCGATTGCCCGCGGCGTGGCGGATTTCCGGCCTTCCTATGTGCTGCCCAGCAGCCCGGCGCCGGGCGGGAGCGTCCAACCATGAGCGTGCAGTGGCGCGTCTGGCTTTCCGGCGCTCTGCTGGCGGCGGTGATTGCGGCGGCGCTCTACTTTCCGGCCTTGCGGCGGCAGGTGAACAAAGCCAAGAATTTGACGGAAAAGACCGCGGAGCAGGCGCGCCGCGAACTTTTGCCCGTGGCCCCAGTGACCATTGGAGAGCCCATGGTGAAAGTAAAGATGTACTGGGGTTCGCGAACGGAGGAAGGCGCGCTGAATCCCGTGACTGTGGAATTGCCGCTTTCGAGCGATCCTGTTCTGCGCGCCAAGCAAGTGCTCAACACCCTGCTGGCGGGGCCTGTGGACCCGGAATCGCGCACGCTGCCGCCCGACGCGGCCCTCCTGGCGTTCTATATCCTGCCGGATGGCACGGGCGTGGCCGATTTTTCCGATGAACTGCGCACCTCGATTCCTTCGGGGATTCAGAGCGAAAAGTTGGCCGTCGAATCGATTGTGCGAACGCTGGAGGCCAACGTGCCGCAAGTCCTGCGCCTGAAGATTCTCATCCACGGGCAGGAAGCGGATTCCCTAGCCGGCCACGTGGACCTGACGCAGGCGTTCAGCGTGAGCGCCAAGGATGCCACGGGCGTCAAGCTGGAGTATCCTGCTGCCCCGGCCTCTTTACTACCCGCCCCGATTGAAAAGGCAGTGGAGAAGGTGCGGCGGGCCACCCGGCGCTAGCCGATTCAAAGTATTACCATCAGCGGAAGCGAGGATCCGAATGCGGAGTGACGGAAGACACGCCGACCAAATGCGCACGATCAAAATCACCCCCGATTTTATTTCGCAGGCCGAAGGCAGCGTGCTGATTGAACTGGGCAAGACGCGCGTGATCTGCACGGCAACGGTGGACGACGGCGTCCCAAGTTTCCTGAAGGGCAGTGGCAAGGGTTGGGTGACCAGCGAATACGGCATGCTGCCGCGCGCCACCGAAGAGCGCACGCCGCGCGAAGCGGCTCGCGGAAAACAGAGCGGGCGCACGCTGGAGATTCAGCGGTTGATTGGCAGGTCGTTGCGGGCGATTACCGATCAGGAAGCACTGGGCGAGCGGACGGTTTACCTCGACTGCGACGTAATCGAAGCCGATGGTGGCACGCGCACCGCTTCGATCACCGGGGCGTTCGTGGCCTTTGCGCTAGCCATGGAGCGGATCGTGGCCGCAGGCATGCTGAAGAGTTCGCCGCTGATCGATTCGGTCGCGGCAACCAGCGTAGGAATCGTGGATGACGCATCGCTGCTGGACCTTTGTTACGAAGAAGATTCACGCGCGGAAGTGGACATGAACGTGGTAATGACCAGCAGCGGCGATTTCGTGGAGATTCAGGCCACAGCCGAAGGGCGTCCTTTTGCCGGAAGCGAGATGCAGGATCTGCTGGCATTGGCGGCGGTGGGAATTCGCCGCTTGAACGACGCGCAGCGGGAAGTGCTGCCGGCAAATTTCCTGAGCCGCAAGCGGTGAAGCCGGCTTCCTTCGCACGCACGGGAATCGGGACTAACCAGAACACCATGAATACGCGAGAAGCGCGAAAGATCTATCTGGCTTCCGGAAATGCAGGCAAACTGGCGGAGTTTCGCGCGCTGGCTGAATCCGCCGGGCGGCACTGGGAACTGGAATTGCTTCCGGGATACGCGAACCATCCGGAATTTGAAGAGTCGGCGCCGACCTTCGCGGAGAATGCCGCGGGAAAGGCGTTTCACTACTCGCGGCTGGTGGACGGAATCGTGTTTGCGGACGATTCCGGGCTGGTGGTGCCGGCGCTGGGCGGCGCGCCGGGAGTATTATCCGCGCGCTATGCCGGGCCGGGCGCGTGCAACGAGCAGCGAATCGCCAAACTGCTTGGTGAAATGAAGGGACTCGCCCGCGAGCAACGCGGCGCATACTTTGTCTGCGTGATTGCGGCAGTGCGGGGCGCGCGAGCTCTCGCGATTGTTTCGGAAAAAGTCGACGGCGAAATCCTGGGAGCGCCGCGAGGAAGCGGCGGATTTGGGTACGATCCGGTTTTTTTCTTTCCGCCGTTGGGGAAAACTTTTGCGGAGCTGCAGGCGGAACAGAAAAATCTGCATAGCCACCGGGGCAAGGCCTTCCGGCGGCTGATGGAAGTGCTGGAATAAAAGCTATTGGTAGTCAGAGGGCACGGAGAAGGGGCGAAGATGGCAGCGAAGAACAAGGCGGTTGGGGGCAAAAAGAAAGCAGCCAAGGCTAAGGCCAGGAAAGGGCCGGTGAAAAAGGCTGCAGGACCCGCAGCGGGCGCAAATCCGAAGCGCGTCGCCACAATTCTGGCGGGACTCGATGCCGCGTATCCCGATGCCGACTGCGAACTGAAGCATGAAAACGCCTTCCAATTGCTGATTGCGACGATTCTTTCCGCGCAGTGCACCGATGTGCGCGTCAATCAGGTGACTGCCGAACTGTATAAGAAATATAAAAAGCCGGAAGACTTTGCCTACGCATCGCCCGCCGAACTGGAAAAAGAGATCCGGCCCACGGGATTTTTCCGGAACAAAACAAAGTCCATCATGGGCGCCAGCAAGGCGCTGGTGGAAAAATTCGGCGGCGTTGTGCCGCGAACGATGGAGGAAATTCTTACGCTGCCGGGCGTCGCGCGAAAAACGGGCAACGTCGTGCTAGGCACGGCGTACGGCATCCCGAGCGGCATCGTGGTGGATACGCACGTGATGCGGCTTTCCCAACGGCTGGACCTGACGCGCAATACCGATCCGAAAAAAATCGAACAGGATTTAATGAAGGTGATTCCCCAGGACCGCTGGATCAAGTTTTCCCACCAACTGATCTGGCATGGCCGCCGCGTGTGCGCCGCGCGCAAACCCAAATGCGCGGCGTGCAACCTGGAATCCATCTGTTATTCCAAAGACAAGACCGTCTGACAGCCGAATCCCTGCGATTGCTCGTTGTGACGTACGGCTTTGACAATCCGTAACAATGCTGGCGTAAGCTGGAGGCGATGACGGTTGCGGCGAAGCCGGGATTTGCGCCCTCCAAAGAGACCTGCATCGCCGGGTTCACACTTGTTGCAATAGCTTTGCATGTCGTACTGCGCTACGCGCTGCACTTCCCTCCCCTGCACTGCAACGTCCCTCTTTTCACGGCGCTGGTTGTCGGCGGGATTCCCCTGGTGTGGGAACTCCTGAAGAAACTCGCCAAGCGGCAGTTTGGATCCGACCTGCTGGCCGGCATTTCCATCATCACCGCCATTTTGCTGGGTGAATTTCTTGTGGCCGCGATCGTCGTCCTGATGCTCTCCGGCGGCGAAGCGCTGGAGGAGTTTGCCACCGCGCGCGCCTCTTCCGTGCTCGACGCCCTGGCGCGGCGCGTCCCCAGCATCGCGCATCGCCGGCAACAAGGCCATCTGGAGGAAGTGAAACTTGAGGACATCCGCATCGGCGACGAGCTGACCGTCTTGCCTCACGAAATCTGCCCGGTGGACGGCACCGTACTCGAAGGCCACGGCGTGATGGACGAAGCGTATCTCACCGGCGAACCTTACGAGATTTCCAAAACGCCAGGCTCCATGGTGATTTCGGGCGCAATCAACGGTGAAACACTGCTGACCATCCGCGCGGAAAAACTGGCCAAGGATTCGCGATACGCGCGGATCATGAAAGTGATGCAGGAAACCGAGCAGCAGCGGCCACAGTTGCGGCGGCTCGGGGATCAGCTCGGCGCGTGGTATACACCACTTGCACTGGGGATTGCCGCGGGTGCGGCACTGCTCAGCGGCAACTCTGAACGTTTTCTCTCCGTGGTGGTGATCGCTACTCCGTGCCCGCTTTTGCTGGCCATTCCCACGGCCATCATCGGCGCCATCTCCCTGGCCGCACGCCGCGCCATCATCATCAAAAATCCCGCCGTACTCGAACAGATCGAAAACTGCCAGACGTTGATTTTCGACAAAACCGGAACGCTCACCTATGGCCGGCCGGTCGTAACCAAGATTCTATGCGCGGATGGCTTCTCCCATGACCAAGTTTTGCAACTCGCCGCCAGCCTGGAGCTTTATTCCAAGCATCCGCTCGCCAGCGCCATCGTCGCCGAAGCAAAGCACTGTGGGATTCCCACTCTGCCCGCCGATCACATCAGCGAACGGCCCGGCGAAGGTCTGATTGGGGCCATCGCGGGCCATAAGGTCCGCATCACCGGCCGGAGCAAGGTCGCCGCGCTGAACATCGCGCTTCCTGCCCTCGAAAGCGGCCTCGAATGCCTGGTTTTCCTCGAGGACCAATATGCCGCCACCATCCGATTTCACGACGCCCCACGCGAGGAAAGCGCGTCGTTTATCGGACACCTACAGCCGAAGCACGGATTAGGGCGCGTGATGCTGGTCTCCGGCGACCGGGAGTCCGAAGTGAAATATCTCGCCGAGAGCGTCGGGATCACGGAAGTGCACGCTGGAAAAAGTCCCGAAGAAAAAGTGGCCATCGTGAAGGAAGCCACTGAGCAGAGCCGCACGCTGTTTGTGGGAGACGGGATCAACGACGCGCCCGCGTTGATGGCCGCCACCGTCGGCGTTGCCTTCGGCTCGCACAACGATATCACCACGGACGCTGCCGACGCCGTGGTGCTGGAAACGGCCATCGGCAAAATCGACGAGCTGATCCACATCGGCCGGCGCATGCGGCGCATCGCCTTGCAAAGCGCTCTGGGGGGCATGACCGCCAGCATGATCGGGATGATCGCCGCGGCGCTTGGTTATTTGCCGCCCATTTGGGGCGCGATCGGGCAGGAAGTGATCGACTTACTGGCTGTTTTGAATGCGGTGCGCGTCGCCTTGCCCGCGGAAGAATTGCAGGATTATTAGGTCTCGCCATGAATCCACTCTTGCTGGTCTTCCTGATAGTTCTGGCGCTGAACTTAATGCCCGCCTTCGCTCCGCCAACGTGGATGGTGTTCTCGTTTGTTGGATTCCGCTTTCCAGAGCACGCCGGTTGGCAACTGGCACTGACGGGAGCCCTGGCGGCGACCGTAGGGCGGTGCATGCTAGCAAAGATGTCGCGGGTAATTGTGCGAAATCACTGGTTGAGCGACGCATTGCGGAACAATGTGGATACGTTGCGGGACGAATTACTGAAACGCCCGCGGCTGACGTTCAGCGTTCTGCTTTTTTATGCGTTCACACCGCTTCCATCGAATACCGTGTTCATCGCCTACGGCCTCACGACGATGAATCTGCTTCGCATCGCCCTCCCCTTTTTGTTAGGCAGATTCGTGAGCTATAGCCTATGGGCCAAAAGCGCGATGCAGGTGTCGAATCGATTTGCGGTGAACGGCAATGGAGCTCTTGGGTATTTCAGCGTCTACTTCGTCTTAACTCAGTGCGCTTTCCTGGGGATTGTGTACTTGATCGCGCGGATCGATTGGAAAGCTTTGATTTGCGAGCACAAATGGAAGTTGCTGCGCAGGGAAGCTTCTTTGCCGCCCGAAGAAAAGTAATTTTGCATGAGTCCGGGCTCCCCGCGCTACGGCTTGCTAGTGGAAGGCGGGGGTGGCGCCGATTGCGCGGGCTGCGTCCCGTTCAAAATGGCGTGGAAATCGGGGTGATCGCCGGATTGCTGTCCAGAACCTCCCGTCACGTTCGGGTGCCCCGGCGGCATTGCGCCCGGCGTCGAGCCTGCCGGCGGCGCTTGGCCCGGTCCCGGATGCTGCATCCCGCCGCCCATGCCGGTAGTTTTCGTTACCACCCACTCCTCGCCGCGTTTCTCCAGTTGATAGCCGATTTCCATCGGTTGCGCGTTCGGGTCGACGCCCTTCGAGCGAATCTCCACTTGCGCCTGCGCCTGGTTGCCGGTGATTGTGGCTTGCGTCACCTTGACGTCCATGTTGCTCATGTTGAGCATGTTCAGCGCGGCAAGGTGCTTCACCACGCCTTGGCGGATTCCTTCGTTCTCATCCGATTTCGATTTGCAGGCGACCGCGAACAAAAGCGCCATGCCAAGCAGGGTGGCGAGTAATCCCCGTTTCATTGCCATTTCCTTTCGCAACCGTGTCCCCGGATCGTGGGTTGGGCTAACTTCATCCTAGCGTAAGCCCGCTTGGAACGCGAATTGAAGAAGCGCGTTTGGCGAAGCAGTAATCGAGCCCAGGCCGTCGGCAGCCTTGGCGTTGTTCCCTCTCGGGTAACGAGCGCGCTCCCGCAACCACAACGAACTTCCCATTCAGCCTAGGCCTATCCTTTGAGGCTAGCTGATTCTCGAGCGGGTCCGCTGGCAGAACACGCCCACACCGCAGCCATTGCGATAATCCGGAATTCCTCAACTACGGTAGAATAAAATGGTCACCAGTCGGGGCGTAGCGCAGCCTGGTAGCGCGCCTGCCTTGGGCGCAGGAGGCCCCCGGTTCAAATCCGGGCGCCCCGACCAATACTCCCAAGCGAATCATTGAATTAGCATCCTGGCTGTTTCTGAGGCTGCTGCATTTTGGTGCAAGTTGGGAACATTTGGGAACAAAACCTTTCCCAACTTTGCGACCGCATCGCGTTCGGACTCGGAAACTGGATGGGTGTAAACGTCCATCGTCGTTGACGCGCTCGAATGTCCAAGCAAGGTTTGTTGAACCTTGACGGGTGTTTCGAGATCGTGCAGCAACCTGCTGTACGTGTGGCGTGAGGTATGCCAATCGATCCGCCTCACTCCGGCACGCCGACAGGCCGAGGAGAGACGCTTCTTCCGCAGGTTGTCCGCTGATAGCGCTTCGCCGTTGTGATCACAGAACACCAGCGCATCGGCAGATGTATCCGCGCACCGCGATCGGTGAGCCTGAAGCGCATGTACGACTACGGGTGCAAGCGGCCCGGTTCTGCGGCTGGCCCTGCTCTTCGGCGTCCCAAACACGCCCTTGTAGCAGGTTTCCTCAATCTCCACAGTGTGGCGGTCGAGTTGTACTCTGCCCCACCGTGACCAGCCCGAGTTTTTGTACCAAGGGTTGTGAGAGAGTGTACATCAGAAAACCCTTTGTGCCATTTGCAGCTTGCAGGGAGCCGTAGGCGACCGGAGAGCTGCAAATTGCGGCGCGATCGTCGCCGGTGCTGGCGGCCGATAGCCCAGCGCCGAGTGCGGGCGCAGCGTGTTGTACAGCACCCGCCAGCGTTCGATCACGACCTGGGCCTCCTTCAGCGAATAGAAAAGTTCGCCGTTCAAGCATTCGTCTCCCAGCTTCCCGTTGAAGCTTTCGCAGTAGCCGTTCTCCCACGAACTTCCTGGTTCGATGTACAGCGTTCCCGTTCCCAAGCTTCCCAGCCACTTCCGCAGCTCCTTGGCTACAAACTCTGGCCGAACGAATGTACTCCGGGATTCCCCGCCACAGCATCACGTCCGCCAGCGCGAGGATGTCTCGTGTCAGCGCGTCCTCGTCGCTGCGAAAGATTGGCGAATAACGCTGCGTTCCTCGCCACTGCTTCAGCACTCGACAGGCGTATCGCTCGTTGACTCCATACTTCTTGCGCGCATGTTCCACGGCGCCCCGGCGTCGCGCGGGGCTTAGAAGTTTCCCTCCGCTACATCCTTCCGGATCTGCTTCTCCAAGGACAACTCCGCCACCAAACGCTTCGGCTTCGTGTTTTCTCGCTCCAACTCCTTCATGCGTTTGGCTTGATCCAGCTTCAGCCCGCCGAACTCTTTCCTCCAGCGGTAGTAGGTCTGGGCGGTGATCTGCGCTTCCTTGCACGCCTGCGGGGTGGTCTTTCCGTTGGCGATGGCGACTTCAATTTGCCGCAGCAACATCACGATCTGTTCCGGCTTGTACCTCTTCGTCGGCATACCAGCGTTCCTCCAGAGTGAAATTCTCTCTCGCTCCCACTGGTACAAAAAACCCCGGTCAGGTCAGTCAGGTTCAAGAGCTAGGCGTGTTTGAATCCGTCCGAAATCTATGCACACGAGGACGCGACCATGCTTTGCCGGTTCGATGAATACCGCCCGGTGTCCGGCGTATGGCCCGGAGACAATCTGAATCTGTGTTCCCCGTTTGAACCGTTCCGTTGCGTGTATCGCTTTGCGAGCCATCCGTCACTTTCCTCCCTGGACGGAAAAGTCCCGTGGCCGGAGAAGTTCCGGGCAGTCCCCACAAAAGTCCCCACAATTAGGTTTTTGAGGTGAAAGGAAGGAATGGAGTAAGTGCTTAGGAGTGAGTGGTGAACCGGGGAGGACTCGAACCTCCAACCCGTTGATTAAGAGTCAACTGCTCTACCATTGAGCTACCGGTCCACGGGGAAACTCTTATTTTACACATTCCGAAATTTCCTGTCGACACTTGGCGGGAAAATTCCGGCGCTGTGCGGCGCTCCGAATCCGGCCCCAGCCGGAACTTCGGACGCTACTTCTTCGCCGCGCGCAGTGCGCTCACCAGCTCCTGCGCCACCTGCTGGGCCCGCGCCAGGTCGTGCGGATCGAACGAAATCGCCGAAACGCGCTGGTGCCCGCCGCCGCCGTACTTCTCCGCCAGCGACGCCAGGTTCTGGTCCGCCGTCGCCTGGTTCCACGGATTCGTGCCCAGGGAAACTTTCGCGCGGTTCGCCGAAGCGCTCACGCTTACCGAATAAACCGCCTCCGGATGCAGCAAATACGGTACGAACTTGTTATACCCTTCCAGGTCCTGGTCGCTCACGTCGAAAAACACGACGCCGTCCTTCGACTCGCACCGCTCGCGCAAGATCTCGATCGACCGCCGGTGCCGCTCCAGCAGCGGCCCCAGATATTTCGCCACCACCGGCAGCTTCACCATCTCCGCAAGCGGCCGGTACGCCAGCTCCGGGATCAACTCCGCCGGCACTCCGTTGTCCGGCGCGGCTTCGATCACCAGCGCCAGTTGCGTCGCCGGTTCCTTCAACTCCGTCGCCGATTCCGCCGTGGGAAATTGCGCCCCGTCGATGATGTCTCCCCAGTGAATCAGGTCCGCCAGCGGTTTGGTGTTGAACCCGAATTTTTCCTTGATCACCGTGGCGATCAGCTTGGTGCACGACTTGTAGTCCGGGTCGTAATACATGTGCTCGCCGGGAAAGCGCTTGAAATACTCCGCGTCCGCCGGCGTCAGGAACGCGCTCTGGTGATGGTCGAACCACCAGGTCACCCGGGGTGAATTCGAATACTTGAAATCCACGATGACGTTTTCGTCGCCGTCGAAGAGCTCCTCTTCCCACGGGTGTTTGGCGCGGTGCGTCATCCCGCTGAAAAGAAACTCCGCATTGGGATTGAAGTATTCCCGGTAAAAGCGGTAAAACACGGCCGCCGAAGCGGTGCCGTCAAAACAACGATCGTGAAAACACAGTCGGACCTTGGTCATAGAGCGCGAAGTTTGCCCCATCTCTCCCCGGCCGTCACCAGCGAGAGGAACAAAGCTTTAGACGATGAACGGATTACGAAGGAAAGTCAAGTGTAAACCGGCACGGCGGGAATCGAGTCGCGGAAATTTTCACATGCCGGCGGCAAACGAGCGTTCCCGGCCCACGCCGGGCCGCAACGTGTAGCGGATCTGGAAGAACGCCGCCGCCGCCAGCGCGCCCTGAAAATCCGCGTCGTCCAGGTAACGCCGCTTCGCCACTCGCCGCGCCAGAATCGCAAACTCCAGCGGCTCCCGCCGGAATGGATAAGGGTCCAGCGTGAACTCGTTGCCCCCCGCGCAGCGCAATTCCAGATCCGCCTCTTCGCCCAAATCGTTCACCGGCACGCCCTCGATCGTCGTGTCGTGATCCGCGCCAATGCAGAAAAACAGGGACAGCCGGTCCAGCGCTTCCAGCCGCTGGGAATTGCGCTTGATGTGCGCTTCGTCCGTGTATTCCTTCATCGCCGCGGTGTTCCGCAGGTCCACTTTCAGCCGCAATTGCTGCAGGCGCAATCGCTGCACAAAATCGTTCGCGTGATGCTGCTCGTTCGCTCGCACATACTTCGCCGAAAATCCGGGGATGGTCGCTTTCGCCCGGTCGTATAGCCCCGAACAATGGCACGCCACCAGCAGCCCCGCGTAAAGATCCGTTTTCACCACGCGGTCGATGCCCCGCTGGTACAAGTGAATGTGCTCTTCCGTCGGCACGCTCATGAAGTTATACGGCGCGAACGATTTCGGGTCCACGCCCGGAGCCAGTTCCCATTCCTGCCAGCCGTTGTCGTGCTCCGCCGCCGCCAGGCAAAACGAAGCGAACGGCTCCGGCCTCGCAAAAAAATCATTGCCCCATTCGCGCGCAAAAAAGCCCGCAAGGACGCTGTGATCCGTCTGCCGGATCACCACCATCGGGTCCTCATTTTGTTGAATGATCAACGGGGCTTCCCTGCGCGCCTGGCGGGGACGCGGGCGCAGCACGAGCATTATCGCGCAAGGCACATTGTGTTTCCACAAAAACCATTCGGCGCGCACATTTCCATCGGCGGGGGAGCCCTGTCGGCAAGGCCAGGATGCAAAGGAAAGTTGTGGTGCAATCGTGGGAGCGCTTCCGTCCGGCGAGAACGCGCGCATACTCACTTGCTCGCGTCGCGGAATGCGTTTCGGTTTCCGATACAAAAAGCCGGTGCCGGGTGCGCGGCACCGGTAATTTTCTGCGCGGCCTCGGCTGGGCGCGAAGGCCGCAAAGAAAATGCAAAACGCGGCTTCGCCGGCTTACTTCAGGCCCTTGACGAAATCCGCAATGGCCTTGGCCTGATCCGCGGTGACGCCGGCAACCGCCTTGGTGTGCGGCGCCTTCGCGCCTTCCTTACCCTTGGTCAATACGTCCACGATCTGGTCTGCGCTCAGCGCTGTGCCCTTCAGTGCAGGCGCTTTCATGGCCGGCTTGCCTTCGCCCTCCGCGCCATGGCACGGCGCGCACTTTGCCTTGAACAGCGCCGCGCCGTCTTCGGCCGCCCACGCACCCGCGGACGCCATCAGGCACAACCCTGCTGCAACGATGAGAGACTTAAACTTCATTGTGAAACTCCTTTCCTCCGTTGAACATTTCCGTGTACTGCCAGCCTGGGCGCATGGGAGCAAGGAACACGGGGCCGCAGGCCTTCTTTCTCATCCAACCATGAACCCCGCTCCAGGGGATGTGACGCCCGAACACCTCGAGAATCCCGCGGAACTTGTGATGCCCATCACCAACTTCCTCCTGGACCTCGCTTCGCTCCATTTCCCTTTCGCGATCCTCCCGCGCCTCCTTTCCAACTTGACAGCCCTAAGGTTTTTCCGCTCCACTCAGCGTTCCGCGAACCGGAATACGATTCCAAACGAAAGTCGCACATTGTTCTGCGTCGCGCCGCTGCCGTCCGCGCGCGCGAATCGCGTCATCAAGTAGTCCGCCTGAATCACGCGAATGTCGATCTGGTGCGTCAACGGCAAGTCCCACCCGCCGCCGAACGCGCCCACCAGCCCGTTTTCTCCCGCCTCGATTCCCCCGGAATTCGCATTCAGCCGGCCCCCGCCCAGCAAACCCTGCACGTACGGAGTGCCGAACGCGAAGTGCCGGAACGTGTAACGCGGCCCGAATGTGTAGGTGTACATGGTGCTGCTGATTCCCCCGGGCAGCCCGTTGAATTTGTAACCCCCAAAATCACCCACAATCGAAATGCGCGGGTTCAGAAAGTACGCCGCCGACCCGCTTCCGCCAATCACGTTGAAATCGCCGCCGCTGCCGGAAACATTCGTCCTCACGCAGGAAAAGTCCCCCGATAAATCCAGGTGCCAGAAAAACGGCTTCACCGATTGCGCTTGCACCCGCCGCGGCGCCAGTCCGCAAAATACGCCAATCAGCGCCAGCATCCATCCGATCGTGCGCGCCACCATCCATATCGTCTGCATCGTTCCTCGCATCGCGTGCTTTCCTCTCCTTTTGTGGCTTCCAGAGTTTCAGGGCGTAACCGTAAGCGTCACGGTGGTGGAATGCTGCAAGCTCCCGGACGTTCCGGTGATCGTGATGGTGTAGGTCCCCGGCGGCGTGCCGAGTAACGGGAAGTTCCTGGCACTTCCAGCGCAGCCGTACGCCAGCACACTGGTCGCCAGCGCCACCACAAACAGCACCGCCCGCGCCCCAATGTTTTTTCGCGGCCAGTGCTTGCGGAAGCTCAGGCCAAACAGCAGCCACAGCGCCGGCAGAATCGCCGCCAATGGCCCGCGGCGCAGCGGAAAATTCTCTCCCGTGAACGGATCGCCCGGCGTGGTGTAGACCAGCGCATCCGTCATCGCCGGATTCGCGCCCGGCGTCACCGATGCCGGCGTGGCCGTGAAATTCGTCTTCACCGGGAGCCCTGCGGCCGTGAAGGTAATCGCGTTCGCGAACGGCTGATTCACCGGCGTCAGCACCAGCGTGAAACTCCCCGTGTGCCCCGCCTTCACAATGTCGGTCGCCGGATTCGCGCTGATCGTAAAATCCGGCGGCGGCGTAATCGCTGTGATGTCGTTGGCCGTGTTGTTCGATGCGTTGGAGTCGCCTCCCCCCGAAAGCGTCGCGGTGTTCGTCACGCTCGCCGGCGCGCTCGCGGCCACATTCACCGTCACCGTGATTCCCGGATAGCTTGCGCCGGCCGCCAGCGCGTCTCCCCGCGTGCACGTCAGCGTGGGCAGCGTGCAGTTCCACCCGCTTCCGCTGATGGCCGTCGCCGTCAGGCTGCCCGGCAATGTATCCACCACCGTCACCACGCCGCTCGACGCCGCTCCCGCCACGTTGCTCACCGTGAGCGTGTACGTCGCTCCGCTTTGCCCCTGATAAAAGCTCCCCGTATGCGACTTCGCCATCGCCAGATCGATCACCTGGATCACCGTGGTCGCATCCGTCGCCGTATCGTTGGCGTTGTTGTTCTCTCCGCCGCCGGAAACCGTGGCCGAATTCACCACCGACGGCGCCGCGTTGAACGCCACGTTCACCGTCAGCAGAATTGGCGGATAGCTCGCGTTGCTCGCCAGCGCGTCCGAGCGCGTGCATGACAAGCTCGCCAGCACGCACGTCCACCCCGTTCCGGCGATTCCCGTCGCGGTCAATCCCGCCGGGAGCGTGTCCGTCACCGTTACCGTGCCAAAGCTCGGAGCCTGTCCGACGTTGCTCACCGTCAACGTGTAGGTCGCTCCTGTCTGCGATTGCGTGAAGTTCCCCGCGTGCGTCTTCGTGATCGTCAAGTCCGGCGCCAGCACGGTGATGTTGGCGGTCGCCGAGTTGCCCGTCCCCGCGTTCGTCGAACTCACGGTTCCCGTCGTGTTCACCAGCGCGCCACCGCCCGTTCCGGTCACATTCACCGCGAACACGCAGCTACTGTTCGCCGGAATCGTGCCGCCCGTCAGCGAAATCGTTTGCGAGCCGGCCGCCGCGGTAATTACGCCCGCGCCGCAGGCGCCCGACTCCCCGTTTGGCGTGGCCACCACCAGTCCGGTCGGGAAGCTATCCGTCATAGCCACTCCCGCCAGCGCCGTCGTTGTGTTGGGATTGCTGATCGTAAACGTCAGCGAAGTGCTGCCGCCCACCGAAATGCTCGGCGCGCCAAACGCTTTGCTCACCGCGGGCGGCGAAAGGACCGTCAATGTCGCTGTGTTGCTTCCCGCTCCCGCGCCGCTTTCGTTCGACGAAACCGGCCCCGTCGTATTGTTCAGCACGCCCACGGTCGTCGCCGTGACATTCACGGAAAAATTGCACGTCGCTCCCGCCGCCAGTGTCGCCCCGGAAAGGCTCACCACTCCGCCTCCCGCCGCCGCCGTAATCGTTCCGCTCGGGCAACTTCCCGTCAGCCCGGTCGGCGTGGCCACCATCATTCCCGCTGGCAAGTTGTCGGTAAACCCAATGCCGTCCAAGCTGATGGTCGTGTTCGGATTGTTCACTGCGAAGCTCAATGAGGTCGAGCCATTCACCGGCACGGTTGCCGCGCCAAAAGTTTTTGTCACCGCCGGCGCGGCCGCCACCGTCACGTTCGCCGATGCCGTGTTGCCGGTTCCGCCGTTCGCGGAACTCACCGCGCCCGTCGTGTTCGTGTAGGCCCCCGCCGTCGCTCCGGTCACCGTCACCGAGAAGGTGCACGGCGTGCCCACCGCCACTGTCGCGCCGCTCAGCGAAATCCCCGCGGGGGCAGTGCGCGTCAGCGTCCCGCCGCACACCGCTGTCGTGCCGCTGGTCACCGTCAAGCCTGTCGGCAATGTGTCGGTGAACGCCACGCCCGTCAGCCCCACCGTGTTCGACGCCGGATTCGTGATTGTGAAATTCAACGCCGTGCTTCCGCCAATCGCGATGCCCGTCGGATTGAACGCCTTGGCGATCACCGGCGGCGCCACCACGATCAACGTAGCTGTTGCCGTCGCGCCCGCTCCGCCTTCGGTCGAACTGATCGGCCCCGTGGTGTTCACCAGCGCGCCCGCCACGCTTGCGGTGACGTTGATCGAAAAATTGCACGAACCGTTTGCCGCCAGCGTGGCGCCGCTCAGGCTCACCACGCTCGATCCGGGCGTCGCGGTAATGGCGCCGCCGCCGCAACTCCCCGTCAGCCCGTCCGGCGTGGGAATCTGCATCCCGGCGGGAAGCGTGTCGCTGAATCCAATCCCGCTCAGGCTCGTGGTCGTGTTGTTGTTCTGCACCGTGAAGTTCAGCGCCGTGCTGCCGTTCAACGGGATGCTCGGCGCGGTAAACGATTTGCTCAGCGCCGGCGGCCCAATCACCGTCAGCGTCGCCGTCGCCGTGCTGCTCGCGCCCGCGTTCGTCGACGTCGCGCTCACGCTGTTCACCTCCACGCCCGCCTGGTTCGCCGTCACGTTCACCGAAAATGTGCACGTGCCGCTCACCGCCAGCGTGGCGTTCGCCAAACTCACCGAGCCGCTTCCCGCCGCCGCCGTGATCGTTCCCCCGCCGCACGTTCCCGTAAGCCCGTTGGGCGTGCTCACCACCAGGCCCGTGGGCAGCGTGTCGGTGAAGCTGATTCCTGCCAGCGCCAGCGTGTTTCCCGCCGGATTGGTCAGCGTGAAGCTCAGGCTGGTGCTGCCGCCGGCCATCACCGAAGCCGCGCCAAACGATTTCGCGATCGTTTGCGGCGCGATCACCGTCAACGTGAAGCTCTGCGTCGCGTCCGCGCCGAAGCCGTTGTGCGCCGTTATCGTCAGCGGATAATTTCCCGCCGTCCCTGCCGCGGGCGTCCCCGCCAGTGTTGCCGTGCCGTCGCCGTTGTCGTTGAACGTCACCCCCGCCGGCAGCGCCCCGGTCTCGCTCACCGCCGGCGCGGGCAATCCCGTCGTGGTCACCGCAAACGTGTTTGCCGTTCCCACGAGGAAAATCGTATTGTTCGCGCTGGTGATCGCCGGCGCCGTCGCTCCCAGCCCGCTCACCGCCAGCGTCTGCGGAGAATTCGTCGCTGAATCCGCGATTTGCAGCGTCGCCGTCCGCGGCCCTTGCGCCGCCGGCGTGAACGTCACGCTGATCGTGCACGTTCCAGCCGATGCAACGCTCGGCGTGCACGTGTTGGTCTGCGCGAATTCCGCGCTGTCCGGCCCCGTGAAGCCGATGCTTGTGAAATTCAGCGTTCCGCCGGTGTTATTCGTCAGCGTCACCCCCTTCGCCGCGCTGGTTGTGTTGATCAACTGATACCCAAACGACAAGCTCGTCGGCGAAAGCTCCACTGGCAGCGTCTGCAGAAAAATTGCCACGTTGTTCGCCGCGCCATTCGCGAATGCCAGGTCCAGCGCTCCATCTCCATTAAAATCCGCCGTCGCCACCCCGAACGACCCCGGCGCGGTCGTATAGTTTGTCGCCGCTCCAAAGGTCCCGTTCCCATTCCCCGGAATAAGAAATGCCTCGCCTGCCGTGCGGTCCGAAACCACCAGATCCACTTTTTGGTCGCCGTTGTAATCTCCTGCCACTCCCGCAATCAAGTCCCCCGAACCCGTCGCCGGATTCGCATTCAGCGTGAAGCCTCCCGCGCCATTCCCCAGCAGGATCGCCACGTCGCTCGCATTCACGGCCGCCAAATCCACGTGCCCGTCTCCGTTGTAATCCGCCTCAATCAACCCGATCGGTGAGCCTGACCCGCCCACCGCCACCGACGTCGCGGCCTGAAATGTCCCGTCGCCATTCCCGATCAGAACGGACACCGTGTTGCTCCCCTCGTTGCTCACCGCCAGGTCCAGTTTCCCGTCTTCGTTGTAATCCCCCGGCACCAGCACTTGCGGTGTCGTTCCCACCGTCGGGGTGCTTCCCAGGCTGAACGTGCCGTCGCCCGCCCCCAGCAGCAGCGTCACCGTCCCGTCGCCGCTGTTGCTCACCGCCAGATCCAGATGCCCGTCGCCGTTGAAATCCGCCGTCGCAATCGCAAACGGCTGGCTCCCCGCCGCCAGCGACGCGCCCGCCGTGAACGTGCCGTCTCCATTCCCCAGCAAAATCGTCACGCCCCCCGCGCCCGTGCTTCCCGAATTTGCTACCGCCAGGTCGGGCTTCCCGTCCTCATTGAAATCTCCAACGGCGATCCAATTGGCTGCACTACCTGCTGCCACGGTCGTGCCCGGCGAGACGAACGTTCCGTCCCCGTTCCCCAGCAGAATCGTGACGTTGTTGCTCCCCTTATTCGCTATCGCCAAATCGATCTTTCCGTCCCCGTTGAAATCTCCGGTGACAATTCCCTGCGGCATTGTCCCCACGCTCACCGTCGAACTCGGCGAGGAAGGAAACACCGTCGACGTTTCCAGCGACTCCACCGGCACGTAAACCAGGTTCGAGGGTCCTCCGCCCGGCCGCGGATTCACCACCGTCACCGACCCCAGCCCCACCGCCGCCACAAACGTATCCGGCACGCTCGCCGTGAGCTTCGTCCCGCTCACAAAGGTCGTCGTCAGGTTCACGCCGTTCCACTGCGCCACAGATGTCGACAAAAATCCCGTTCCCAGGATTGTCAGCGTTACGCCCGTCGCTCCCGGCGTAATGCTCACCGGCGAAATCAGATCGATGTATGCGACTGGGCTGGTAACCGGGCTTCCCGCAGGCGTGTTCCCCGGCAAAGGCAAAAGAGTCAGCAGCGCCAGCGCCACGCTTCGCGCCGCTTTAATCGGAAAACGGATTCGTCCGGAAAGCCGGGTCACCAGCATGGGCGGGATCTCCTCTTGGGACTTCGGCTCATAGCGAGCCGCGCGTTTCACTTCATCCCAAGAGAACATCCGCCCGGATTGCGGCGGTTAGAGGAGTTCCTGAAGCAACTTCGGCGGAGTCTAGCAACGCGAATTCTCCGCGCCACTCAATTCTTCACAAATCTTTAGAAAATGTTTCCTCTCCAGCAATATGCCAATTCGAAACGCACCCCGATTCTCGCGTTCCGTCCGCAAACCACGCTTCCCGCTCACAACTTTCCACTCTCGGGTGCCCCACCTCGGTTTAGGAGGGTGGGTCTTCGATTTGCGACTGCTCCTCGGTCCCTCAGGTCTCCAGGTGCCCCACCCTTGCAGTTTTGGTTTAGGCAAGTGTGGTTCTTGGGTCAGGTGTCTGTCTCCGACAGCGTCGGCCTAGGCAAAACCCCGCACTTGCCGGTATCATGAAATCAGCTCGTGCGGGAGTGGCGGAACTGGCAGACGCGCAAGACTTAGGATCTTGTGGGGTAACACCCGTGGAGGTTCAAGTCCTCTCTCCCGCACCAATCTCCAAGCACTGACATCCCGGCAGGTCGTACCCTCTTCTTTGCTTCTTTGCTTCTTTGCTTCTTTGCTTCTTTGCTTCTTTGCTTCTTTGCTCTCCTCCCTTCTCGCCACTTGCCACTTGCTTCGTTCCATTCTCCTGAACGAAAATAGCCCCGCCTTCTTCCTTGCATTTCATACAGGAGTCATCTTCCATGCCCGAGCAAACCGTCCGCGAAATCCTCAATCTCTACAATCCCTCCAACCCGCTCGAAAAAGCCTTTACCATCCCGGCCCCCTGGTATTTCGACGAGCGCATCGCGCAACTCGAGCGCGACTCCGTCTTCGCAGCCAACTGGCAGGTCGTCGGCCATCTCGATCAAGTAACCGAACCCGGCCAGTTCTTCACCATCGACGTCAATAAGGAACCTCTCGTCGTTGTCCGTGGCGACGACGGCAAACTCCGCGCCTTCTACAACGTCTGCCGCCATCACGCCGCCGCCGTCGTACCGGAGGAGAAAGGCTGCGCGAAAAATTTCCGCTGCCCCTATCACGGCTGGACCTACGGCAACGACGGCGCCCTGAAAGGCATGGTCGAATTCGAAGGCGTCTGCAACTTTGATCGCGCCGACAACGGCCTGGTTCCCATTCGCGTGGATTCCTGGGAGAACTTCATCTTCGTGAATCTGGACGGCCGCGCCGCGCCCCTCCGTGATTTCCTGGGCAAAGTCCCCGAGCTGGTCGCGCCGCTGCAAATCACCGAAAAGCTGCGCTATTTCGACCGCCGAATCTACACCCTGCAATGCAACTGGAAAGTCTACGTGGACAACTATCTCGACGGCGGCTACCACGTCCCCCACGCGCACAAGGGTCTCAGCAGCGTTGTCGAATACACCAAATACACCATCGAAAATTTCGAGCGCTCCTGCCTGCAATCCAGCCCGCTCGATTCCTCCACCGCGCTGGAATCCGCCATCGGCGCCACGCGCCAGGGCCACGCCTTCTATCTCTGGGTCTATCCCAACTTCATGATCAACGCCTATTCCGGCGTCATGGACACCAACCTCGTCCTGCCCCTCGGCGTCGACAAGTGCGCCGTCATCTTCGACTACTACTTCGCCGACGTCAGCCCCGCCGCCGCGAAAACGCATCAGGAAAGCATCGCCGTCAGCGAAAAGGTCCAGGACGAAGACATGGCCATCTGCGACTCCGTGCAGCGCGGCCTCGCCTCCCGCGCCTATGTCGCCGGGCGCCTCTCGGTCCGCCGCGAAGCCGGCGAACACCTCTTCCACCGCCTGCTCCACGCCGATCTGACCAAGGCGCTGGCCCGCCCCGTCGCCGCGGACTAACTCGCGCAACGCCCCAGGAAGCGCTCCTTCAACGTCGAGCACCGCCAAATCTCATTCGGTTAGGAAATGGGGAACGCGGTTGGTATTGCTGGAAGGTTTCCAAGCCCATCGGCTGGCCCAGGGTCTCGAAATTGCCGGGAAACCTGTTGCCCCCGCATCAGGCATCCCGCTCCTCCAAAACCCTGGTCAGCCGAAAGTTGAACAGAATATTGCGGTTACGCCCCGCCCACCCGCAAGAGACATGACGGGACATCTCAGGTCAGCAAAGGGCATCGCGTGGGTTCGAGGGGAATTTCTGGCGAACCGGGGAAGGTTTGGTCCAAATCCTACTGGCCTTGCAGATATTTGCGCGGGGACACTCCCATCACCCTCCGGAAATGCCGCGCCAAATGACTCTGATCTGCGAAGCCCACGGCAGAGGCCGCTTCGGCACAGGTGGCCCCGGAACGCAGCATCCGGCATGCATGTTTCACCCGGAGCTGAATCTGATATGCGTGCGGCGCAAATCCGTACCGGAGCCTGAAGCTGCGCACCAGGTGAAACCTGCTCAAAGCCGCCTCTTTGGCCAGGTCCTCCAGGGCAATATTTTCGTGGTAGCGCTCTTCCAACATCTCCCTCGCGGTCCTCAGCGAGCGCGCCAATCCTTGGCCGTCCGGCACGCCTGGATTCGGGCGCCCCTCCGCGTACGGCAATGCCTCGTGCATCAACTCGGCCATTTGCGACTGCAGCTTCAGATGATTTTCCCTATTTTTCAGGCCAGCCGACAGCGCCTGAAGCTTCCGGAGTAACGACTTGCTGTAAACCTCGGTCACCGCAAAATGCGGAACTCCCTTGATTCCAAACTCCCCGGCCATTTTCAGAAAATTGGCGGGCTCGATGAACAGCGCCCAAAAGAACGAGGGCTTGCGCTTGGCAACCACCGTGTGAATTTCCCCGGGCTCCATGAAGGCGGTCGCCCCATCGTTCACGTAGCGGGTTTTTCTCCGGTAGATCCACGAACTCGATACCGACTGACATCCGCACAGCAGGTACCTTTCATGCAACATCCGCCAGGTCGAGGCGGACGGCGACGCAACCAGTATCTCGACACCCGGAAGGGCGGAACTCCTTAAATAAGATAGGCTTTCCATGGGCGGTGCCTCGTCGCTGCAAACTGTTTATTAACTCAAATAAAACATTCCCGCAAATTTCGCAAGAATATTCTAGTCCTGGTATTTACCTGTTGCCTAAAGTGGTCCTACGGGCTCGGCTTTCGATCGGTCGCGGCCCTGGTCTTTATCGAGACATCCAACTTTTTTTGGAGCGTTCCATGCGCAAAGTGTTCGTGTGTTCCCTGGCAGCCATCCTCCTCCTCTTTGCCGGCTGCAACAGTGGCTCTAAACCCATCTCTATCACCCTGGTTTCCCCCACCGGACCCCAAGCCCTCGATCTCGGGCAGAGTTTCACGATTTCCGTTCAGGTGAATAACGACAAGCTGAACAAGGGTGTCACCTTCACCGTCTCCGGTGTCGGCGCCCTCAGCAGCCAGTCCGCTACCGGCGCGACCTACACCGCTCCTGCCACGGGCGCGGGTGGCACGGCCACGATTACCATCGCCTCGGTTACCGACCCCTCCATCTCTGGCACCATCTCCGTCACGGTCACTCCCCCTCCCTCCATCTCCAACTCTTCCTCCACGCTGACGGGCGGCATCCAGGGCACCTCGTACAACGCCTCGATTACCACCACCGGCGGCGCAGGCGCCCTCAACTACTCCGTCACCGTTGGCAGTCTTCCTCCCGGCCTGAGCCTCAATGCCTCCACCGGCGCCATCACCGGCACGCCCACGGGCACCGGAACCTTCACGTTCACCGTTCAGGTCAAGGACTCCAGCACCGCCTCGCCGCAAACCTCCACCAAACAGTTCACCATTACCGTCAATGAGCAACCCACCATCACCAGCGCGAATACCACCACCTTCGTCGCCGGCACCGCCGGAACGTTCCAGGTAACCACTACCGCCATTCCCACCGCCGCCATCACCGAGTCCGGCGCGCTGCCCTCCGGCATCACCTTCACCGATAACGGCAACGGCACCGCCACCCTCGCCGGCAACACTTCCACCACTGGTTCCTTCCCCATCACCATCTCCGCGAACAACGGCATTGGCACCGCCGCCACGCAGAACTTCACGTTGGTCGTCGGCAAGGCTCCCGCGATCAGCAGCGCCGCCGCCGCGACGTTCACCGTCGGCACGGCCGGAACCTTCTCCGTCACCACCACCGGTTATCCCGCTCCCAGCTTGTCCGAATCCGGCGCGCTTCCCAGTGGCGTCAATTTTACCGACAACAAAAACGGCACCGCCACCCTCGCCGGCACCCCCACCGCCAACTCCGGTGGCAAGTACACCTTCACCATCACCGCCAGCAACGGCATCGGCACCAACGCCACGCAGGCTTTCACTTTGACCGTCAATCAGGCCCCCGCCGTCACCAGCGCCAATTCCGCCGCCTTCACTATCAACACCTTGGGCACGTTCAGTGTCACTACCAGCGGCTATCCCGCCCCCACACTGTCCGAGTCGGGCGCGTTGCCTGCCGGCGTCACGTTCGTGAACAACGGCAACGGCACCGCCACCCTTGCGGGTACTCCCACCGTTTCTGGTTCCTTCCCCATCACCATCACCGCGAACAACGGCGTCAGCCCGAATGGAACGCAGTCCTTCACTTTGACCGTCGGCCAAGCCCCGGCCTTCAGCAGCACCGCCAACACGACTTTTACGGTTGGCACCGCGGGAACCTTCTCGGTCACCACGACGGGTTTCCCCGCTCCCAATCTCACCGAAACCGGCGCTCTCCCTTCCGGCGTCTCTTTCAAGGACAACGGCAACGGCACCGCCACGCTGGCTGGCACTCCGACCTCCGGCACTGGCGGCGTCTATTCCATCAGCGTCATAGCACACAACGGAATCGGCAGCGACGCCACCCAGACCTTCACGCTGACCGTGGATCAGGCTCCCGCCATCACCAGCGCGAATGCCGCCACCTTCTCGGTCGGCGCGGCCGGCTCTTTCAACGTGACCACCACCGGCTATCCGGCTCCCGCCCTGTCGGAAAGCGGTCCGCTGCCCTCCGGCGTTTCCTTTGTGGACAACCACAACGGCACCGCCACACTCAGCGGCACCGCTTCCGCTCCCGGCACTTTCCCCATCACGATTACCGCGAGCAACGGCATCACTCCGAACGCAACCCAGAGCTTCACGCTCACCGTGAACACCGCCCCCGGTTTCACCAGCGCGAATAACACCACCTTCACGGTTGGCAGCGCGGGCAGCTTCAGCGTCACCGCCACCGGCACGCCCACCCCGTCCTTCTCCCAATCCGGCGCGCTGCCCTCCGGCGTCACTTTCCATGACAACGGCAACGGCACCGCCACCCTCGCCGGCACGCCCGCGGCGAATACGGGAGGTTCCTATACCCTCACGCTCACCGCCACCAACACCGCCGGCTCTACCAACCAGACCTTCACCCTCACCGTGGATCAGGCGCCCGCCATCACCAGCGCCAACAGCACTGCCTTCACCGTTGGCTCCGCGGCGTCGTTCACGGTCATGACCACCGGCGTTCCGAAACCCGCGCTCTCCGAATCCGGCGCACTGCCCTCCGGCGTCACCTTTGTCGATAACGGCAATGGCACCGCCACGCTCAGCGGCATACCCGCCAGCGGCACTTCCGGCAGCTATCCCATCACCATCACGGCCAACAACGGCATCAGCCCGAACGCCACGCAATCCTTCACGCTCACCGTGAACACCCTGCCCGTCTTCAGCAGCGGCACCAGCACCACGTTCACCGTCAGCTTCCCGGGAACGTTCACCGTCACCGCCTCAGGCTCCCCCAGCTTCACCGAATCCGGCACGTTGCCTTCCGGCGTCACCTTCCACGACAACGGCAACGGCACCGCCACGCTCGCCGGAACTCCGATGGCTCACTCCGGCGGAGTCTACAATTTCACGATCGCCGCGAAAAACGGCACGGGCACGACGAATCAGAGCTTCACTCTGACGGTCGACGAAGCGCCGTACTTCAACTCGCAGAACACCGCCACCTTCGCTGTCGGCCAAGCCAGCACCTTCAACGTCGCCGCGGGCGGCTATCCGATGCCAACCATCTCCGAATCGGGTGCTCTCCCGAGCGGCGTTAGCTTCAGCTCCACCTTGAACACCCTTTCCGGCACTCCGGCCACCGGCACCGCCAACACCTATCCGATCACCTTCACCGCCAGCAACGGAGTCGGCACCAACGCCACGCAGAGCTTCACGCTCACCGTCGTTCTCGATCCCTGCGCCGGGGCAGCTACCGGCAGCGAATCCTTGCTCAACGGCCAGTACGCCTTCGTCCTCAAGGGCTTCGACACTGGCACCGGCACCGGAGAAACGCAGCCCGAACCTGTGGTTGTCGGCGGGGTCCTGACGATGAACGGCAGCGGCTCCATCTCCGCCGGCACGATTGACATGAATACCTATAATTCCGCGGGTATCGCCAGCCAGTCAGTAACCAGCGGCACCTATAAAGTTGGCTCCGACCACCGTGCCTGCTTGAGCATCACGACCGCGTCCGGCACGCAGCACTACCGCGCCAGCCTCGCCAGCATCTCCGGTGGCGTGTCCTCGCTGGCCCACATGATCAACTTCGATCCCTCCGGACCGTTTGTCGCCGGCGAGATGAAGAAGCAGACCACTTCAGCCTTCTCCACTGCGCAAGTCACCGGCAATTACGCCTTTGGCGCCTCCTCTCCGCAGAACTCCAACTCGTGTAACGGCGCTACTTGCGGCGGCAAATTCGGCGCCGTAGGTGTTTTCCTCCTCTCCAGCGGCAACCTGAGCGGCGGCTACGTCGACTTCAACAACAGCGGCTACCTGGATGGAAGTTCGACTTCCGGCGGCAACTGGCCCAGCAGCGCGTTGACGTTTGCCAGCGCCAGCAATGCTTACAACATTTCCAGCACCACCGGCCGCGGCACGTTTAACTTCTTGCCCGCGGGAAGTGGCAACTCCACGGTGCACAATATTATCTACGTGGTTTCGGCGACAGACGTCCTGATCATGAACGCCGACGATCAAACCAACAACAGTCTCTACGGTGGCGAACTCCTCCAGCAGTCTACTTCGTCCTTCTCCGCCAACCCGTTGTCCGGCTCCTACGTGGGCTACGCTGCGAGCCTTGGCAGCACAAGCACGGGAAGAACGGACGTACTCGCCATCAGCGCAAGCGGATCCACCATCTCTGGAACGCAGTACCAGAATGATGGCGGGACCTTTACTTCCGGTGCCATCTCAGCCAGCTACTCGGTGGCCTCCAACGGCCGCATGACACTTACCGGCACCGGAAATCACCCGCCCATCTTCTATCTCGTGAGCAACTCTCAAGCCTTCTTCCTCGGCGGCAACGGGGGAGTGGACTTCGGCTTCTTCCAGTTGCAGACTGGCGGTCCGTTCTCGAATTCCTCGCTGAGCGGAAGCTTCGCCTTCGGCAACATCGATCCCGAATACTCCGGCACCAACATCAATGTCGGCGAAGCCGTCTTCACGTCTCCCAACGTCAATGTCACCGAAGACGACAACGGCAACGGTTCGCAAACCGTCGGCGGAACGCAAAGCTTCGCTTATTCCATCAGTTCCACCGGCCTGCTCTCCATCCCGTCGAGCGGCTCCAGTTGCACTGTTTCGGCAACCTCAACCACTTGCCAGACGCTCATCTACATCATCTCGCCGACAAAGGCCGTTATTCTGGATACCCAATCGAATAGCCCGAAGCTCCAGCTCGGAGACCAATAATCCAGAGTCGGCAACTCACAACCATCAACAAAAAAGGCCGGCGGAGTTCCCGCCGGCCTTTGTCTTTTACCGAACTAACTCAGGCGAGTGCGCAATCGAGTCGCGAGAAACTTGGCTCAGCTTCTCTTTCTCGTCACTCGCTTGCCCTGAGCGAAGCGAAGGGCCACTCGCCACTGCCTTTAAAGCTTCTCGAAAAAGTGCGCCACCTTCTTCCCCGCCTTCTCCGTGTAGTACACCGTCACTTTGCCGCCCTTGGTCGCTCCCTTGGCGGTGTCCTGCGCGGCTACTTTCGTGTCGTGGCCGACCACCTCGAAGGTCTGTTCGGTGCCATCGGCGGCCTTCACCGTCACCGTCTTCCCGCCTTCGCCCACCTTGGTCACCGTGCCCTCCGTGGCCTTCATCCCGTCTTTTCCGACCTTGTCCACTTCCGTCGCGGTGCTCTCCGTGCCCTTCACGGTGTAATGCGCCACCACCTCCGACCCTTCCTTCAGGCCGTGGAACGTATCCTTCGCGCCGGTGGCCACTCCCTCCGCCCCGTAGACGGCGGTCTTGTCCACGAAATGGATCGTATGCTCGACCCCATCCCCGGTTTTCACAACGATCGTCTTCGCCGTTTCATCCACCTTGGTGATGATTCCGTGGATCGCCGATACCACGTCATCCGACGCCCACACGGCCACCGCCAGAAATCCTGCTACGGTCAACAGCGTAATCAGTTTCTTCATATTTTGCGGACCTCCTATCGTCCTCTCCTGATCATGGTTTTTGTGTTTGGCTGGGATATCTAAGGTACCCCAGATACCGTGAAAAGCGGGACTGACAGCCGAGGCAACTTCCCACCTAAGCGGCTGCCGCTTCTCACTACCCTGTGTGCCACCAACGCTTAGATGCAACTCGGCACTTCCTGGTGTCAATCCGGGAAACTAGAACTGATTTGGAAGTACCCCTTTCGTCAACATCTTCGTCGCTTTCTTCCTCCGCCGTACCCACCAGCCTTACCTTGGACGAAATCTAACCCATCTTCGTTTCTGGTGTTTCACTCTCGGCCCGCTTCTTAATCCTTTGTAATTCTCCACATAGACGCCGGTGCCGCCGTGCATTCTCGCCCGCCCGTTCTCGCGGCCACTCTCGGCTACGTAGCTTGTCGCCGCACAATCCCCTCGCAAATGATCCGCAACGCACTCTGGCATTGCGCTTGCCTAACTTCTGGCGCCGGCACGCTCACCGGCTGAGAACCGGGGTGGTCCTACGGAGGGTCGATGAGACGAAACGTGCCGCGTCTCCCGTTGTTCCTTGCTTGCTCGCTTTTCTCTTTACTTTCCTTCGCGGGACTTTACGCCTTCGCCCGCCAGCAATCTCCTCAGCAACCCGCCAGCGCCGCCCCGCCCGAGCAAACTCTCAGCGATTCGAAAGCTTCCCCTCAGGCTGCCACTGCGCAAGCCAAGCCAGCAGCGAAGGGGCCTGACGGCGACTATGTTGGCAGCGAAGTCTGCATCACCTGCCACGAGGATCCGAATCGCCGATTCAAAAACACCGTCATGGGCAAGATCATGATGGGAAATCCGCACACGCCGGAAGAGGCGCGCGGCTGCGAATCCTGTCACGGGCCGGGCCGCGCGCACGTGGAGGCAGGCGGCGGCAAGGACACCATTCCCATCCGCTTCGGCAAGGATTCCCCCAACACCATCGCCGAACAGAATGCCGTCTGCATGGACTGCCACTCGCGCGGCACGCACATCTTCTGGCGCGGCAGCCCGCACGAATCCCGCGGCATCGCCTGCGTCGATTGCCACCAGGTGAAGCAGGTCCTCCAGGTGAAGCTATCCTCCGACACGCGCTACAGCTCCCCGCTCACCGACAATCATGGCCTCAAAATGGGCCAGCCGGAGCTTTGCCTGCAATGCCATCCCATGCGCCGCGCGCAATTGCAGCGCTCCTCGCACATGCCCTATCGCGAAGGCAAAGTCACCTGCACCACCTGCCACAATCCCCACGGCTCCCCGAATCCTTATCAGCTCATCCAGAGCAGCATCAATGAAAATTGCCTGAGCTGCCACACCGAGCGCCGCGGCCCCTTCCTTTGGGAGCACCCGCCGGTGGTCGAAAACTGCGACAACTGCCACGAACCCCACGGCAGCAACAACCCGCAACTCCTGAAAGTGCGCATGCCCCGCGTCTGCGACGATTGCCACGATTCCAGCCGGCATCCCACCCAGGCACAGCCCCTCAGTTCCATCAAGAACTTCAACCGCGGCTGCACCAATTGCCACTCCTACATTCACGGTTCGAACCACCCGTCGGGTTCCGCATTTCTGCGGTAGGAAAGAGAGCTCACGCACATGAGAAAACTAGCTGAACTTCTGGTCTTCGCGCTCTCCGCCGTTTTTCTCTTCCCGCAGCGCTCCTTTGCCCAGGATCAAAAACAGGACATCGGCGAGGTCGAATTCGGCATTCGCATGGCCACCGGCGACGTCTACGGCCGCCCCGACCTTCCCTTCTCCCCGGGCTTGAAAACTTCCCAGTTCAACGAGTATCAGGACATCCGCGACGGCTTCTACGTCCGCAGGATTAGCGTCCGCTTCGACAACGTCCTCAACACCAAGGACTACTTCGCCCTGCAATCGCAAAGCACCCTCTACCGCGATCAGAGCTACCTCGCCAGCTTCGGCGACTACGGCAAATTCAAGCTGCAGTTCCGCTACGACGAAATCCCCCACATCTACAGCAACACCACCGAAACTCTCTACTCGCAGAAAACGCCCGGCGTGTTTCAGTTCCCCGCGCTGATCCGCCAGCAGTTGCAGGCAAGCACCTCCGCCGGCCTCCCGTCCCTCATCAACACGCAAGTCATCCCCCAGATGAGCCAGGTTACCCCGGAGAATATGCGCAAAGGCGGCGCCCTTTCGTTTGGCTACAACATCAATTCGCACTGGGCCGTCAACGCCATGTTCTTCCGCGAAAGCCAGAAAGGGGCCCGCCCCATTGGCACCGTCCTGAACTCCATCCCCAGCGCCAGCACCACCAACGGCTACGGGGAAGAGCTCCTTGAGCCGCTCAACTATTTCAACAACCTCGTGCGCTTCGGCCTCGAATACGGCGCGCGCAACTTCGTCGTCCAGGGCGGCTACACGGGTTCCTTCTTCCAGAACAATCTTCACCAGATGACCTGGGACAACCCGTTCAACTACAACCTCGTCGGCATCACCACCCCCACCACCGGCGCCATGGCGCTCTATCCCAATAATCACGCCAACTATCTGAATTTCGCCGCCGGCACCGATCTCACCAAATACTTCCACCTCACCGCCAGCATCAATCCCGGCTGGCTCCGCCAAGACCAGTCCTTCCTTCCCTACACCACCAATTCCGCCATCAACACCTGCGGCACCGGCACGCAGCCTTGCAACACCACCGCCGTCCTGCCGGAATCCAATCTCGGTGGCAGCTTGCAGACGCTGGCCATGAACTACAATCTCTCCACCGCTTCCTGGAAGAACATCACCTTCCAGGCCAACTACCGCCAGTACGATTACAACGACAACACGCCGGTCACGGCCTTCACCCCGGTGCAAGGAGACGCCGCCGCTCCCGGTTCGCCCACCGACAATACTCCCTACGCTTTCAACCGCAAGGATTTCGTTGCCCAAGGCATCTGGTTCTTCGCCAAAAAGAGCTCCGTCAAGGCCGGCTATGAAGCCCTGTGGATGGACCGCACCTACCGCGACGTCGCGCATTCCCTGGACAATTCCTTCTTCATTTCCGGCGATTGGAATCCCCGCCGCGAACTCATGGTCCGCATCTCCTACCGACGCTCGAATCGCACTCCTGACTCCTACGCCGACGACAATGTCACCGATCCCACGACCGGTGCGTTCGTCCCCTGTGCCGACACGACTGACGTCTCCTTCACCGCCGACCAGCGCTGCCACCGCCGCTTCGATGAAGCCGCCCGCATCCAAAACCGCGGCGACGCCCTCGTGCAATATTCTCCCATCGATCGCCTCACTCTCTCCGCGTTCGGCGGCACTTTGCAGAACGACTACAACCAGCCCGGCGGCGTGAACAGTCCCACGCCCTTGAACTTCCTCACCGGCGCGGCCGCCACCACCAATCCCTACTACCTCTACGGCATGTTGAAGGATATTTCTTACAACTATGGCTTCGACGTCGACTACGACCTGTCCAGCGCCGTCACACTCTATGCGGAATACTCCCGCGAGCATTACTACACGCGCATGATCACCCGTTATCGCGCGCCCACCAGCGGCGCGCAGACCATCCTCACCTGCACCGGCTGCGACACGCCCAACAACGACTGGCAAAGCACTACCACCGACCCCATCGACGATTACTCCGCCGGCGTGGATCTCTATCTCCGCAAGAAGATCTATCTCACGGCTTACTACTCGCTTTCCGCCGGCAAAGGCAACGTCAACTCGCAATTCCTCGGCGATCCCACAATCACCACCGGCGCAAACGCGTTCCTCCTCACCGGCACCAACGCCGCGGTTTCTTATCCGGAAACCGTCGACCGCTATCACGAAGCCGGGGTCGTCTTTAAGTACAAGCTGACGGATCGCCTCACGCCCAAGCTCGAGTACCGCTACGAGCAGTGGGACAACCGCGACTACCAGACCACTGTCATGACTCCCTACATGGGTTGCGTCAGCAACGCTCCTCCCGCGGCCCCCGTCGCCGGTTGCGCCAGCCCCATCCTCAACAGCGCCACTTCGCCCACTCCCGTTCCGGGCGCCGCCAGTCCCTTTTTCCCGGGCTTCGTCGTCGGCGATCCCTCCGCCGCGCGTTATCTCTTCCTCGGCACCGATCAGCCCTCCTATCACGCGCACATCGTGATGGCCACCCTCGAATATCGCTTCTGACCTCCCGCCGCTCGTCTCGCCGCCTGCGGATCGAGCGAAGCGTTCTCAGGCGGGCGCAGTCTCTGCCGCCTGCCTGTCCGTTTGTCCTCGCCGAAACCCCATCGGGGCCTTCCGTCCTTCGCCGGATTCCGTGCGCACCGGCTCGCGTTTCCCAACCTTTTTTGTGTGACGGGAAAACATTGCGTTCCCGCACGCGTCACGCAAGCCGGCGAAATCGGTCTGCGCCCGCCGTTCCGTTTACTGCACCGCAGTGCATTCTGGGTGATACCGCCCACTTTGGGCCAATTGCCGCATGTTTACCATGTTACTTTTTGCGAGCTTTCATCCATATTTGGTAAATGCCGAAGATTCTGAATGTCCAGTACCCGATTTTCCTTCTCGCGTGGCAGCCCGGATGCACGTGCAAATGCAGCAGTTGTTGTCTTGGGGTTTAGACTCTCGCTCCTTAATTTCTCCCTTGGCTCCGTCTCAAGAGTCCGTGTGTGCCTCTGTGCAGGGAGATGTACTTTTCAATTTTCCAAGGAGGATTTTGTCATGTTCAAGCGAATTCTCGTTCTCGGCCTGTTTACCATGGCCGCGCTCCCGGTCCTGGCCCAGGATTATCCTAGATTTGAGTTGGGTGCGGGTTATTCCTACGTCCGCGCCAACGTCACCGCCAAGGACCAGATGGTAACTCCGGCTGTGTCCGCTTCTGAAGGCTTCAACCTGCAGGGCGGCGGTGGAAATATCGTTTACAATCCCACCCGGAGCATCGGTTTGGTGGCGGACTTCGCGGGCTACGATGTCACCGGCCTGCCCAAGGGCACGGGCGCCAGCGCGACCCTGTTCACCTACATGTTTGGCCCTCGCTTTACCTACCGCGGGAATGAAAAGTTTCAGCCGTTCGCGCATGTCCTGCTTGGCGGCGCACATGTAAGCGGATCCGGCAGCACGCTCGTGGCCACGGCGACGTCAGGCATCCCAATCAACGAATTCTCTGGCAGCTCCAATTCCTTTGCGATGGCCATCGGCGGCGGATTCGACGTCAAGGTCGCCAATCACGTCGCACTTCGTCTGTTTGAGGGTGACTATTTGCTGACCCGTTTCAACACCACGCTCAACTCGGCGGGCAAGCTGACCGCCGCGAACCAGAACAACTTCCGCCTGGCGGCCGGAATCCAGTTCCGTTTCTAAGTAGTAAGCCAACCACACTCCAAACAGCAAGGACCCGGGTGAACCCGGGTCCCTTCTGTTTTTTCGGAAGTTCCGCTGCGCAAAATCTCTTGATTGGTACGTTCCCCTCGCCATCGGTGGATAGCGCTTCTTCTGGTACTAGGGAAGCGTCCGCAAGAAACCGCTATAATACCTGGGCATGATCCCCGCAACCTTTAAACCCCAGAGAAAATTCATGCAGCTAGCGATCGACGAAGCCCGCCGCGCCGGCGATCGCGGCGACTATCCCATCGGCGCAGTCATCACACGTCTGGTCGGCCGCCGCGAGATGGTTATCGCCAGCGCCGGCAATCGCGTGAAAACTTCCGGCTCCAGCATCAAGCACGTCGAATTGGAAACGCTCAAATATGTTTGCAGTGGTTACGGGCGCTATCTGCCGGAGTTCGTGCTCTACTCCACGCACGAGCCCTGCGCCATGTGCGCAGGCGCCTGCGTCTGGTCGCGCATCGGCGCCGTCGTTTATGGCGTCTCTCAGGAGGACATCGAAGCCTACGGCCGCAGGCACGGCAATGAATTCTACAAGTGGCGCGCCTGCCTGATTCCCTGCCAGCTTGTTTTCGAGCGCGGCAATCACGTCATCCCGGTAACCGCGGGCTTCCTCCGCGACGAATGCCGCAAGCTCTTCCGCTACAAGCCCCCGCGCCGCTGACCCGCTCCAACTTGTACGTATTTATTTTGTTGATTCGCCGTCCGTCGGCTGCTGTTCCACTTCCGCCTTCTGCCAGGTGCTGTCCGGATTGGAATACTTCATGGATTTCACAAGGGCGTTGGTTTTCTTGCCGAGATCCTTTTCGTAGATGATTCCGTCCGTGCCCACCAGGAAGGTCTTCACTCCAGACGATCGGTACTCCGCCGGATACGCGACAAACATGAACCCACTCCCGGCGTCCTTCCCTTGTCCGCTCAGCATCTCGAAGAGATACCCTCGAAAAGGCGCAAACTCGCCTCCCTGCTTCGTCGCCGGATCGCTCGCAAACGCCCAGGCAAGGCGCGGCCCGATGGGGCTTTGCGGCTCGTTCTCCTTTGCCGCCCAGTAAAGCCCGTCTCGCTTCCCCTTTTCACTGAAGATCTTTTGCGCATACTGGTTGTGCTCCGCAAAATATTCCTTCTGCGCGGCCACCAATTGCTGGCAGATGTGAATCGCCGAAAGTTCGTTCCTGCCGATGCGCCGGAACACGATTTCCTTTTCGCCCGCCGCCGTGTCGAAATACCAGATGGTTCCCTTGTTCACCAGCGGAATCGGATAGGGCCAGTTGCGCGCTCCGATGTACAGGGTCACCGTACCGTCGGGCTCCTTCACGAGGCGGTTCATCTCCTCGTAGTGTTTTGCGAAGTTCGCGCGGTCTTCCGCGTCTTGCGCAGGGTCGCCAGACGTGACCAGTTTCTTCCCTGTTGGCCCAAAAATTTCCAGCAGTCCTCTTTCGTCGCTGTTGTTCGCCGCCGCATAAAGCGCCTTGCTGGCCTCCTCGGGTGACGCAAACGTCTTCTGCCCTTTTTGCTGGGCCACCGCAGGCACCCCGGTGAGTCCCGTCACCACTAGCGCTAACGCCCCGACCGCAAAAAGACCACTCTGTTTATATCCACGGAAAACTCGTTTAGCGCCCCACATTCCACTCCTCCTCATTTCTTCTCACGCTTTGTTTCCTGCAACAGAAAGGGCCCTTTGGTCCCCTTAGTGGCGGGGACCGCCGCCATGCGGCACCCCACCTCCTCCGTGGAAGCCGCCTCCCCAGCCATGGAATCCGCCGCCGCCCCAGCTGCCGCTGCCCCGCGCCGAGTAGCTGCGCGACTCACCACCGTGGTCGTAGTGGCTGAACGCCCCGGTGCGCATATCACTTTGCCCGCGAGGTTCCGCGTAACCGCGCGCCGCGCGATTGTTTCCTTCAAACGGGCGCGGCGACGCCCCCGGGTGATTGTAGACATTTCCCCGCGTGACAAAGCCGGGGGACGCGGGACGCGCGCCCCGGCTGAACGCTTCCGGCCCGCCGCGCCCGCCGCGGTAGTACACGTTCCGGTTATAAAAGGTGGTGCTCCTCGAGTAATACCTCGCGTTGTTGTACGCCACAAAGTGGTTGTGCCAGTCGCAGCCCCAGTGGTGCCATCCCCATTCAAACCCGCCAAAGAATCCGATGCTGAAGCCAATCCCAAACGACAGATAGGGTCCGCCAAACCAGATTCCCGGATACGGGTACCATCCTGGCCAGGCCACAATCGGCGGCCCATAGACAACCCAGGGATCGTAAGCCGGAACATAGACCACGTCCGGCGCCGCCGGTTGAATAATGATTGTGGAGCCCTGCGTGGTTACAGTCTGCTGTGGCGTGGATTGCAGATTGCCCGCTTGCTTCGCTTTCTGCCTCATCACCTGCACCGCATCCATCACATCCTGCTGCTGGTTGTAGTAAGCGTCCCCGAGTGTCGAGGTCCAGGAAATATTCTTGTCCATGTTGCCCAACACCGAAGGAAACGCGGTGAGCGCCTTCACGCTGGGATCCCAATTCATCTGGTCCACCGCCTGCGCCAAAGCGTCGCCTTTCAAATCCGGGTGCGACTGAACGTAGCGGTCCGCCTCCACGACTTGTTCCGGAAAAGTCGCCGCCGATAGAATCTGCGCCACCAGCGAATCCGGATAAAGCGCAATCGGCGCCACTAATCGCTGCAATTGCTCAGGAGTCTGTACCGCGTATTGCGGCCCGGACGGTGCCGGGGGCGGCGCCTGCGCGTCCTGCGCGGCAAAAAGATCGGCAGGCAGGGTGGCAAATAACAGGCTAACGGACAATAGCCAGCCCAAGCCTTGCCTTAGGCGTTGCCCCACCCTCTGGTTAGAAACACACTGGGTCGTGTTCATGCGAATGAACCTCCTGCGCGCCTTGCTTTCTCTGGGGTCCTGCCTCATTAGATGAGCGCGATTCACTTCGCGTTTCTTGATTCTTCCAGCCCCATCAACACTCTTGTAACCGGCGTCTCATATCCATTCAACACCGTTCGCGCCACCGAAGTTGCGGTCGCACGGCTGGCGGGATATTTCAGCCGTCAATTTTGCTTTGCGGATTCTTCCAGCAGTTCCTTCAGGTAGCCCTGCCAGGCCGCCGCATGAGTGTGCGTTCCGTGGCCAAAGGTCTGCTCGGAGGCCGGCAGCAGCACGAACTTCCCATTTTTCACGCGCTTGATTTCGCGTTCGGCGATTCCCAGTTCCGGGGGATTGATGAAATCGTCGCCGGAATTGATGTACATCACCTGCGCCTGTATCGTCTCGAGCTTCGGCGACGGATCGTAATTGCGGGAAGCATTCAGGGCGTACAGAAAATCGTTTGCATCCAGGCTTGCCGTAAGCCATTTCATCGAATCTTCCAGGTGCTTATCCACCGCAACGCGCGTCGGATAATCCTCCTGCAGGTGCAGCGGCGCGCTTCCGGCAATCAACAGAAAGTCCGCCAAAATTTGCATCCCCGCGCGCGGTGGCGTTGCATACTCGCCGTTGTTCCACTCCGGGTCCTGCCGGATGCCGTCGATCACCATCTTCCTCCACATGCGATTGCGCCCGGCGATCTGCACCGGCTGGCAGGCCAGCGGCATTAGCGCGTCCATGAAATCGTTGTACGTCTCGCCCCATAGCCATGAGTGCATGCAGCCCATCGATGTGCCCAGCACCAGCCGCAGGTGATTCACCCCAAGCCCCTTCGTCACCAGTTCGTGCTGCAGCGCGATCATGTCCGCGTACTCATACTGTGGAAAACGCGCGTGCAGCCCGTCGCTCGGCTTGCTCGATTTCCCGTGCCCCACGTTGTCCGGCAGGATGATGAAGTATTTTGTGGCGTCCAACAGTTGCCCCGGCCCAAACAGCACGCCCGCGAAGATCGGCCGCAGGAAATTGTTCCCGCTCCCGCCCGTGCCGTGCAGGATCAGCACCGCATTCGTCGTCCGCCCGTTCGCATCTTTCTCCGGCCTGCCTAAGGTGTAGTAGTGTAGCCGCACCGCCGGCAGCGACTCCCCCGACTGAAAATGAAAATCGTGCACCACATAATCGCCTTCCTGTGCCGCCGGCCAATTCTGCCCCGCTTTTCCCGCCTCCTGCCCGCGCACGATCCCGCTCGTCAACGCCAGCACCAGCGCCATCATCACTCCGCCCGCACAAATGGTATATTTCATCGGCATGCCCCCGCCGGATTATTTCCCTCCCCTTGCCTCAGATTCAAGATAATTCCCCGCTTAAAGAGTGGGAGGGCCTGACGCTCGTGGGTCACTGCCGGATTCGTTGACCCCGCCCCGCGCCTCCCCTATACTTATATCTTGTTGTTGCTGGCAGGGTTTCCGCCGGGTTCCGCACTGCAATCCAGGAAAATTCCGCAGGTCCGTTCTTTGGACTCCGGTGCAGCCGGAGATGCACGCGAGGATCGTCCCGAGCGCGGATGCGTTTTTTAGCCCGCCCGTGAGCGCTTGCCAACATAACGTCGAAGAGGACAACGCCGGGGGTCGGAGCTTTAGCTTCGACATCTACGGCCCAAAACAAGCGGGCTTCAGCCCCTGGGGAATTAAAGTGCACCGGATTTGTCTAAGGGAGAAGAAGAATGTCTGACGCTGCCACCTGCCGCAAAGAGCTGGAACTCGAGATTCCCGCCGAAGAAGTTTCCAAGTCCACCGAAAAAGTAGCCAAGGAATTCGCGAAGGTCGCCCGCGTGCCGGGCTTCCGGCCGGGCAAGGCCCCCATTTCGCTGATCAAGCGCCGCTTTGCCGAAGAGATCAAGAGCGAAGTCCTGCAGAATCTCGTGCCCGAAACCGTCGAAAAGGCCGTCAGCGAGCAGAAACTCTCGCCCATCTCCCAGCCGCAGGTGGACAAGCTGGAATTCAACGAGGGCCAGCCGGTGAAGTTCCGCGCCATCTTCGACGTTCTGCCCGAATTCACCCTGGCCAACTACAAGCATCTTGAAATCGAAATGCCCGAAATGACCATTACCGACGAGGACGTCAACAAGGCGCTGGCCGAGATGCAGCAGCGCGCCGCCGCCTTCGCCCCCGTCGAAGGACGTGCGGTCCAGGACGACGACTTCGTCCAGGTGAAGCTCCACGGCACGCCCGAAGGCCCCGGCGAGCCGGTGCAAGCCGAAAGCGTGCTCTGCCACGTCGGCGCGGAAGAGACCATGGAGCCCTTCAACGAAAATCTGCGCGGCGCCAGCGTCGGTGACCACAAGAAATTTGACGTCAACTATCCCGCCGACTATCCCGACGCCAAGCTCGCCGGCAAACTTTTCCACTACGAAGTGGACGTGCTCGGCATCAAAACCAAAAAGCTTCCCGACCTCAACGATGAATTCGCCAAGGACGTCAGCGACGCGACCTCGCTCGAAGAGCTGAAGACTAAAATCCGCGAAGGCCTTGAGCACGAGCGCGATCACCGCCAGAAGGCTCTCCAGCGCGAAAAAATCATCGGGGAACTCGTGAAGCTGCACGACTTCCCGGTTCCGCAATCCCTCGTCGAGCATCAAATGGATGTGCGCCTCGAGCGCGTTGTGCGTTCCCTCGCGCAACAGGGGGTCGACCCCCGCGCCGTCAACGTCGACTGGGTCAGCCTGCGCCACCGCCAGGAAGATCGCGCCAAGGACGACGTGAAGGCCGAACTGGTGATCGACCGCATCGCCACCGAGGAAAAGATCGACGTCACCGACGAAGAGCTGAACCACGAACTCGAACACATGGCCGGGCATTCCGGCGAATCCGCGGAGGCCATTCACGCTCGTTTGACAAAGCAGGGAGCCCTCGATAGGATGAAAGCTAAGCTGCGAAGCGATAAAACGATCGACTGGTTGGCGCAGAATGCCAACGTGAAAACTGTCGCCGCGGCCAGCGCCAAGTAGTCCGACCCCCTTCAACGAGCTGACTTTTTCAAATGAAAAACCACGACGAACCTTCGTACCATGCGACCACTCTAGTTCCCATGGTCGTTGAACAGACCAGCCGGGGCGAGCGCGCCTACGACATCTATTCGCGCCTCCTCAAGGAACACATCATCTTTATCGGCACCCCGATTGACGACCACGTCGCCAACCTGGCCACCGCTCAGATGCTCTTCCTTCAGGCCGAAGACCCGGAAAAGGACATTCAGCTCTACATCAATTCTCCGGGCGGCTCGATCACCGCCGGGTTCGCGATTTACGACACCATGCAGTTCGTCAAGCCCGACGTGGTCACCACCTGTGTCGGCCAGGCGGCCTCCATCGCCGCGGTTTTGCTGGCCGGCGGCGCGCCTAAAAAGCGCTTCGCCTTGCCTAACTCCCGCATCCTGATTCACCAGCCCTGGATGAGCGGCCTCGGCGGCCAGGCCACCGATATCGACCTGCACGCCAAGGAAATCCTGCGCATGCGCTCCACCATCAATGCCATTCTCGCCAAGCATACCGGGCAGCCCGTCGACCGCATCGAAAAGGATGTCGAGCGCGACTACATCATGAATCCGGAGCAGGCCAAGGAATACGGGATGATCGACGAGATCATCTTCAAGCACCGCTGATGCAGGGCATGCTTTCTGAGCCGGGCGTCTTGTGTAGTGGGCGGACTTTAGACCGGCCAGCGCCGGGAGTTGTAAGCTCTAATTTCCCAGTTTTAAGGAATAAGTCTTACGTACGGCCTCTTGCTCAGAACTGAAAATTGAAATCTTACAACTTCCAAATGCAAAAAACGGCCCCGGCCCGGCGGCAACAACGGTTTTCCGATTCACAGCACGCTCGCACTTTGTTCTTTCACCCAGGAGAAAAATCGGCCTAGAATAAGGATGCATCTCCGGATCTGAACCGGGGGAGAGGCCCTCACACACGTGAAAAAATATAGCCCAGACGAACCCCTTCGCTGTTCCTTCTGTCACAAGACGCAGGAACAGGTGGAAAAGCTCATCAGTTCGCCTTCCGATTACCCCCGGGCGTATATCTGCAACGAGTGTGTCGGCGTCTGCCAGACCATCCTCGAGGATGAGAAGCGCGAACAGGCCGCCGCTCCCGCGCGCCGCCTCCCGCGCCCGCCGGAAATTAAGCAGTTCCTCGACGGCTACGTCATCGGCCAGGACCGCACCAAGAAAAAGCTTGCCGTCGCCGTCTATAACCACTACAAGCGCATTTTCCTGAATAAGCAGCCCGGCGAAGTCGAGCTCAGCAAGTCCAATATTCTCCTGATCGGCCCCACTGGCACGGGCAAGACCCTGCTGGCCCAGACGCTTTCCCGCATGCTCGACGTCCCCTTCGCCATCGTGGACGCCACCACCCTCACCGAGGCTGGCTACGTTGGCGAAGACGTCGAAAACATTATCCTGAAGCTCCTGCAAGCCGCCGATGGCGACGTTCAGAAAGCCCAGCAGGGCATCATCTATATCGACGAAATCGACAAGATCGCCAAGAAGGACGAAAACCCCTCCATCACGCGCGATGTCAGCGGCGAGGGCGTGCAGCAGGCGCTGCTCAAGATCCTCGAGGGCACCGTAGCCAACGTTCCTCCCCAGGGCGGCCGCAAGCACCCGCACCAGGAATTTACCCCGGTGGACACCACCAACATTCTCTTTATCTGCGGCGGCGCATTCGTCGGCCTCGAAAAGATGATCGAAAAGCGCGTCGGCCGCCGCTCGCTCGGCTTCCATACCGACGGGCAGGTCACCACGCCGCAGCGCCGCAACACGGAACTTCTGGAACAAGTTCAGCCCGGCGACTTGATCCGCTACGGCTTGATTCCCGAATTCGTCGGCCGCCTCCCCGTCGCCGGGGTGATGAGCGACCTCGACAAGGGCGCTCTGATGAAGATTTTGACGGAGCCCAAGAACGCGCTCCTCAAGCAGTACCAGCGCCTCTTCGAATTTGAAAATGTCCGCCTCCGCTTTACCGACGACGCCCTGGAAACCGTCGCCGAGTTGGCTCTTCAGCGGAAGGTCGGCGCGCGCGGCTTGCGCATGATCCTCGAAGACCTCATGCTGGAGTTGATGTACCACCTGCCGATGCAGAAACGCATCCGGGATTTCGTGGTCACCGCCGACATGGTCCGGGGCCACGAAATCAATTGGAGTTTGCTGGAGAAGGCCGGCTGACAACCGCCCCTCGGCAAGTCGTAAGTTGTTAGTTCTAAGTTTTGAGCAAGAGGCTCTTACTTAAAACTGAAAACTAACTACGTACAACTTTGGAAGGTTCAGGGGCCTGCATGTTCAATCGTGAGAGGCAAGAAATGAAACGCGTACCCATGATGCCGGTGCGCGACATGGTCATCTTTCCGCAGCAGATGACTCCCTTTATCGTCGGCCGCGAAGCCAGCGTCCGCGCGCTCGAGGAAGCCCTCGCCGGCGACAAAAAGATTTTTCTGTCCACTCAGCACGACGCTTCGATCGACGACCCCAAGCCCGAGGAAATCTACGCCGTCGGCACCCTCGCCAACATCGTCCAGAGCGTCAAGCTCCCCGATGGCAACATCAAGGTTCTTGTCGAAGGCGTCGAGCGCGCCCGTTCCCTTTCCATCAGCGCCGAGGAAGGCTTCTTCCGCGCCACTATCCGCCTGCTATCCGCACGCATCGAGCCCACCCCCCAGGTCGAGCAGCTCGTCCAGAAGGTCACCGGCCTCTACGAGCAATTCATCAAGCTTTCGCAGAGCCTGAATTACGACACCATGATCGCCGCCGCCCGCGTCGACGATCCGGCGCGCCTCTCGGACACCATCGCCGCCAATCTTCAGCTCCCCGTCGATGAAAAGCAGGACCTGCTGGAAACCGCCGACCCGCTCGAGCGCCTCAATCGCGTCTCCGACATTCTCGAAATCGAACTGGAAAAGCTCAACGTCGATCGCAACATCAATACCCGCGTGAAGCGCCAGATGGAGCGCGCGCAAAAAGAGTACTACCTCAACGAAAAGCTCAAGGCCATCCAGAAAGAGCTGGGCCGCGGCGAAAAGAACGAAATCGAGGAGCTCAAGAAAAAGATCGACACCGCCGGCATGCCCAAGGACGTCCAGGAAAAGGCCGTTACCGAGCTGAAGCGCCTCGAACTCATGCCCCCGATGTCCGCCGAATCCACCGTCAGCCGCAATTACATCGACTGGCTGCTCGCCGTGCCCTGGAAAAAGCGCTCCAAGGAAATCCGCGACATCAAGGCCGCCGAAGACATCCTGAATCAGGAACATTACGGCCTCGAAAAGGTGAAAGACCGCATTCTCGAGTTCCTCGCCGTCCGCCAGTTGGTGAAGAATCCCAAGGGCTCGATTCTCTGCTTCGTCGGACCTCCGGGCGTCGGCAAGACTTCCCTCGCCATGTCCATCGGCCACGCCACCGGCCGCAAGTTCGTTCGCGTTTCTTTGGGCGGCGTGCGCGATGAAGCCGAAATCCGCGGCCATCGCCGCACCTATATCGGCGCCCTGCCCGGCCAGATCATCCAGATGATGAAAAAGGCCGGCACCACGAATCCGATTTTCGTGCTCGATGAGGTGGACAAAATGTCCACCGACTTCCGCGGCGATCCGTCGGCCGCCTTGATGGAAGTCCTCGATCCCGAGCTCAACCACGCCTTCACCGATCACTACCTGGATGTCGAATACGACCTCTCCAAGGTGATGTTCGTCTGCACCGCCAACGTGATGCACACCATCCCGCAGCCGCTGCAGGATCGCATGGAAATTCTCCGACTCCCCGGCTATACGGAGCAGGAGAAGCTCGAAATCGCCAAGCGCTTCCTCGTCAAGCGCGCCCGCGAAGCCACCGGCCTCACGGAAAAGAACCTCACTTTCACCGACGACGGGCTGCTGCACATCATCCGGCACTACACCCATGAAGCCGGCGTTCGCAACCTCGAGCGCGAAATCCAGAACATCGCCCGCAAGATGGCCCGCCGCGTGGTGGCCGAAGGCACAAGCACCAGCGTCGAGATCACGCCGGACAATATCAAGGACCTGCTCGGCGTCCTGAAGTTCCGCGAGTTCGGCCTCGAAAAGCAGAGCGAAATCGGCCTGACCACCGGCCTGGCCTGGACCGAAGTCGGCGGCTCCGTGCTGGCCACCGAAGCCACGCTGATGGAAGGCAAGGGCCGCTTGACGCTCACCGGAAAGCTCGGCGACGTGATGCAGGAATCCGCGCAAGCCGCGATGAGCTATGTCCGCTCGCGCACCTCCGCTCTCGGCCTCGAAAAAGATTTTTACCGCACGCTCGACATCCACGTGCACGTGCCCGAAGGCGCCATCCCTAAGGACGGCCCCTCCGCCGGCATCACCATCTGCACCTCGATCGTCAGCGCGCTCACGCGGAATCCCGTGCGTTACGACGTTGCCATGACCGGCGAAATCACCCTGCGCGGCAAAGTCCTGCCCATCGGCGGCGTCAAGGAGAAACTGCTGGCAGCCCATCGAATGGGCTTGCGTACCATCATCCTTCCGAAGGATAATGAAAAGGACCTAGCGGAAATTCCTCAGGAGATCCTCTCCAGCTTGAAGATTCACTTCGTCGAAACTATGGATGAGGTGTTGCAGCTAGCGCTGGAGCGGCCCATTGTGCCACTGGTTGGCAGTGGGGTTGCGCCCGTAGCGGAATCGTTTACCACCGGCGCCGATAAAGACACGAGTTTGACCAACTAGAAGCTGTCGCATCACGATCCCGCTTTTCGCATTGAGTTTGCGATAGCTTTTACACAACTCGCCGCGCTCCGCTTGCACCCGCAAGTTGTCCGCGACGGGTTCCGGTTGCAGACAGTTTGGTTGCCCGCCCCGGCGGAATCTCTTTTTGCCGGAAAGGTACACCACCACGCAGTGCAGTTCCGGTCATGGGTCAAGGAACAATCAACCAAAACTTAAAGTTAGGAAATATGCCAAAAGAAACCAGTACTGAAGGAAACAAGGAAATCAGCATCAGCCTCGCTGAGCTGAAGGAAAAGAACATCACCGATCTGGCGAAGATCGCCAAGGAACTCAACATTCCCGGCGCCAGCGGCATGCGCAAGCAGGAGCTGATCTTCCAGATCCTGCGCGCGCAGACGGAGAAAAGCGGCCTGATCTTCTCGGAAGGCGTTCTCGAATGCCTCCCCGACGGCTTCGGCTTCCTCCGCGCTCCCGAATACAACTACCTCCCCGGGCCCGACGACATCTACGTCTCGCCCTCGCAAATCCGCAAGTTCGACCTGCGCACCGGCGACACCGTCTCCGGCCAGGTGCGCCCTCCCAAGGACGGCGAGCGCTACTTCGCCTTGATCAAGGTCGAGGCCGTCAATTTCGAGGATCCCGAAGTCGCCCGCAACAAAATCTTCTTCGACAACCTCACGCCGCTCTATCCCCAGGGCCGCCTGAAAATGGAAACCACCAAGGAAAATCTCACCGGCCGCGTGCTTGATCTGCTCAACCCCGTCGGCAAGGGCCAGCGCGGCTTGATCAACGCGCCGCCGCGTACCGGCAAAACGATGATGCTGCAGTCCATCGCCAACTCCATCACCATCAATCATCCCGAAGTCGCGCTGATCGTGCTGCTCATCGACGAGCGCCCCGAAGAAGTCACCGACATGCAGCGCACCGTCAAGGGCGAAGTCATCAGCTCCACCTTTGATGAGCCGCCCCAGCGCCACATTCAGGTCGCGGAAATGGTTCTGGAAAAGGCCAAGCGCCTGGTCGAGCACAAGCGCGATGTCGTGGTGCTGCTCGACTCCATCACGCGCCTCGCTCGCGCCTACAACGCCGTCACGCCGCCCTCCGGCAAAGTCCTCTCCGGCGGTATCGACGCCAACGCGCTGCAGCGCCCGCGGCGTTTCTTCGCCGCCGCGCGCAACGTCGAGGAAGGCGGTTCGCTCACCATCATCGCCACCGCGCTGATCGACACCGGCAGCCGCATGGACGACGTCATCTTTGAAGAGTTCAAAGGCACCGGCAACATGGAAATCTATCTCGACCGCCGCCTTGCCGATAAGCGCGTTTTCCCCGCCATCGACATTCAGCGTTCCGGTACGCGCAAGGACGAGTTGCTGCTTCCGCCCGACGAGCTCAGCCGCGTCTGGGTGCTTCGCAAGGTGCTCAGCCCGCTTTCGACCGTCGAGGCTATGGAGCTTCTGCTCAGCCGCTTGTCCAAGACCAAGACCAACATGGAGTTCCTGAACTCCATGTCCGCCCCGGCGTAATTCGGTGCGTGAGTCTTTAGGAGGCAGGGGCTTCATCCCCCGCATTCCTGGCGGCAATGTTTCGGGGCTTTAGTCCCTGAAGTGAAATGTCTCCCCACGGCACCCCACCCGCTCTCTCGCCGAGAGTGTTCCCGTGGCGCAAAAATCGATCCGCTTGCGTTCGGGCTTTCTCCGCTGAACTGGCCGAACTGTAGATCGGCCGCCAGGCGGCGAGGCCGCGCGGCTCATTCACGAATTCCCCGCCGCTGCGGGAAACGGTGCCTGCATGCACGAAAAGTTCATCGCCCGCCAGCCGATCTTCGATAAACGCCTGCGGGTGCACGCCTACGAACTGCTCTTTCGCAGCGGCCCGCAGAACTTTTTCCAGGCTCGCGGCCACGCTTCTTCCAGCGTCATCGCCGATTCCCTCACGCTTTTCGACCTGCAAACGCTCACCGGCCCGGCGCGCGCCTTCGTCAACGTGGATGAAATGGCGCTGCGTCTCGGCGCCCCGCGTCTGCTTCCCCCCGACCGCATCGTTGTCGAAATCCTCGAGAGTGTGAAGCCGTCCAGCGAGATCATCAACCTTTGCCGCGAACTCCGCCGCGACGGCTACCTCCTCGCCCTCGACGATTTTCTTGGCGATGCCGCGCTCCTTCCGCTCGTGGAACTCGCCAGCTACCTCAAGGTCGATTTCACGCTCCTCGATGCCGATGGCCGCAAGCGCGTTTCCGAACAGTTTTCCGGCAATGGCGTTGCCCTGCTCGCCGAAAAGGTCGAAACCCAGCGCGATTTCGACGAAGCCCGCAATCTCGGCTACTCCTATTTTCAGGGTTATTTCTTCTGCAAGCCCGCCATGCTCGAAACCCGCGATATTCCCGGCAACAAGCTCATCCAGCTCCAGCTTCTCAGCGCCGTCGCGCAACCCCAGCTCAACTACGACGCCATCGAGAACCTTCTGAAGCAGGAACCTTCCCTGCTCTATCGCCTGCTCCGCTATCTCAACTCGCCGGCGCTCGGCCTGCGCTCCGAAGTCCACAGCATCCGCCACGCGCTCACCTTGCTTGGCGAAAACGAATTTCGCCGCTGGGTATCCATCTTTGCCGTCGTGGCCATGAGTTCCGGCAAGCCGCCCGAACTCATCCGCACCGCGCTCACCCGCGCCTATTTTTGCGAGGAGTTTTCCCAGCCCGCCGGCTTCCGCGAAAAAAGCTCCAACCTCTTTCTTATGGGCCTTCTTTCGGTCTCCGACGCGCTCCTCGACAAGCCCATCCGCGAAGTCTTGCAATCGCTGCCCATCGATTCCGACATCAAGTCCGCCCTTTGCGGCGGCGAGAACCGCTACCGCGATCTCTACGAAGTCCTCCTCGCTCTCGAACGCGCCGAATGGCCCAGGCTCTCCGCCTTCACCCAGCGCCTCGGCTGCCCCGAAGACTCCGTACCCGGCTCCTACCAGTCCGCGCTCCAAAAAGCCTCCGCCGTCTCCAACTGATTCTTCCTTCCGCCGCTGTAGCTCACCCCTTCAGGGGTGAGGCTCTCCCCCGCGCCGGCAAGACTGTCGGCGCACTGTTGGCAACCCTGCCCTCCCAGTTGAAAAACCTCAGGCCTGAAGGCCTGAGCTACAAAAAAACCAGGCGCCCCTACCCATCCGAGGCGCCTGGTCTGCCCAAATTCCGGCGTGTCTTTACTTCCTTACCTCATTGCTTCGTCACTTCCTTTTCTCTCGCGAGCATCACAATCAATCGCGCAGTCTCTTCAATTCCCATCGCGGTGTTGTCCACCAGCACCGCGTCGGCCGCGCGCACCAGCGGCGAAACCTTCCGCTCGCGGTCGCGGCGATCCCGGTCGCGGACTTCTTCCAGCACCTGCTCGATCGAAAACGTCTCGCCCTTTTCCTGGTGCTCCATCCAGCGCCGCTGCGCGCGGATCTCCGCCGAAGCCTCCAGAAAAATCTTCAGCTCCGCGCGTGGAAACACCACCGTGCCGATGTCGCGCCCTTCCATCACCACGCCGCCGCCCGCGCCGCACTTCTGTTGCTCCGCCACCAGCACTTCGCGCACGCCTGCAATCGTCGCCAGCCGCGAAGCGGCCTGCGCCACTTCTCCCGTGCGGATCTCCGCCGTTACTTCGCGACCGTCCAGAACCACGCGGTTCTTGAACCCCGCGGCCTCCTGCTCCGCCGTCGGCGCCTTCAATTCGATGTGAGTCTCTCGCGCCAGTTGCGCCAGCCGTGTATCATTCCCCAGCGGAATCTTCCGCTCCAGCGCCTTCAGCGCCACGGCGCGATACATCGCCCCGCTATCCAGGTAGACGTATCCGAGCATCGCCGCCACGCGCCGCGCCACCGTGCTCTTCCCCGAGCCCGCTGGCCCATCGATCGCAATAGTCAATTTCGCCGACAAGCCGCCTCTCCAAAAGCGAAAATAAAAATTCGAAACTGGAAAATAGCAAGAAACTCACGGACGAAAAGTAGAATCTGTCTGTCCAACCGATAATACTTTTCCAGTGGTCCGAGCCTTAGTGAGCAGCTCCGACATCCAGCCGAGGCAGACCGTGGACTTCGGCTCGTGAGGAAGTGACTTTGTTCAGGCTCTCTGCAACCACTTCCGTCGAAAATCCGCCCTTATGGGGGTGAACTATTTTCTATTTTCTATTTTCTATTTTCTGATTCTCGCCGCTCGTCACTTTCGACTCGCCACTGCCTCTAGAAACCCATAATGTTGTAGCCGCAATCCACATAAATCGTCTCGCCGGTAATCCCCGAACCCGCCGGCGACAATAAAAACACCGCCGTGCTGCCTACTTCCGCCGGGTCCACGTTGCGCTTCAACGGCGCGCGCTCCGCGTGCGACTTCAGCATCTCTCCCAACTGCGAAATCCCTCGCGCCGCCAGCGTCTTGATCGGCCCCGCCGAAATCGCGTTCACGCGAATGCCCTTTGGCCCCAGGTCGTTCGCCAGATAGCGCACCGTCGCCTCCAGCGCCGCCTTGGCCACTCCCATTACGTTGTATTTCGGCACCACCTTTTCCGCGCCGTAATACGTCAGCGTCACGATTCCGCCGCCGTTCGTCATCATCGGAGCCGCCGCGCGCGCCACCGCGATCAAGGAATATACGCTGACGTCATGCGCGATCCGGAATCCTTCGCGCGAGGTATTGACAAACTCTCCCTTCAAATCTTCCGCTGGCGCGTAAGCCACGCTGTGCACCAGCCCGTCCAGTGCCCCATAGCGCTCCTTCAACGTTTCAAACAGCGCCGCAATCTGGTCGTCGAACGACACGTCGCACATGAACCCTTCGGCGTCCGGCAGATCGGCGATCAGATCCTTGGCCTCCTGCTCCAGCCGCTCGTTCTGATAGGTAATCGCCAGCCGCCACCCGGCCTCCGCCATTTTCTGCGCAATCGCCCACGCGATGCTCCGCTTATTCGCCAGCCCGAAAATCACCGCCGTCTTTTGCCCTTCGCTCACGTTTTCCCTCTTCGTCTTTCCGCACTTTTCCTTTACTTCGTTACTGCTTTACCTCGTTGCTTCCTCTCAAGTCCGCCTCAGATTCGATGGAAAGCTTTCTCGATTTCCTTGACGGAATATCTTAAGACCACCGGCCGCCCATGCGGACAGCTCATCGGGCAATCCGTCTTCGCCAATGCCCCCAGCAGCCATTCCATTTTCGTCTGGTCCAGCGGCATATTCACCTTGATCGCCGCGTGGCACGCCGTCGAAGCCGCAATTTTCGCCTGCAGCGTATCGATCGAAATCGCCGCGTTTTCCCGCTCGATTCCGTCGATAATCTCGGTCAAGAGATGCTCCGCGTCGGCCGCCGCCACGCCCGCGGGAATCGCCTGGATCGCCACGCTTTTCGGCCCCATCGGCTCCACTTCAAACCCGTTCGCCGCCAGCTCTTCGGCGATTTTTTCGTAGATCACAATCTGCCGGGGCGAAAGCTCGAACACCAGCGGCATCAGCATCCGCTGCGCTTCCACTTTGCCCGCCCGCCGCGCCTCCAGGTGCTGCTCAAACAGCACGCGCTCGTGCGCCACGTGCTGGTCCACAATCCAAAGCCCTTCGCCGTTCACCGCCACGATGAAGCTCGCGCTCACCTGCCCCAGCGGCTTTAGATCCGCAATCTGCTCCGGCTTCGGTAAAGTCGCCGGTATATCGCCGCTCGCCCGTGAAAAATTCTCCGCCCAGTTCGGCTCGCGGCCTCTCGTGAACTCTGGCATCGCCCCCGGCGTGAATCCCGTTCCGTACGCCGCGCCCGTCGCCGGCTCAAACGCAAACCTCTGCGGCGCGGGCTGCGCAGGCGCCGCCGACAAATCGAATCCATTCCCCCCCGAATAATCCGAGCCTGCGCCCGGCCCGACGCCCAACTCCTCCATCGCCGGAATGATCGCCCGCGGCACGCCTGAATTCGCCGCGGGCGCCTCGCCGTATCCCCCGCCCGCAAACGAACCAGCCGGCGGCGCCGGATTCGGCGCAATCCCGGCGCCCACCGCCGCCGTCGCAAAACTTGCAATCGGCCGCGTGTTCATCAGCGCCTGCCGGATCGCGTCGCGCGTGAAATCGTGAACGAACTGCGACCGCCGGAACCTCACCTCGATCTTCGCCGGGTGCACGTTCACGTCCACTTCGTCGTAAGGCATCTCCAGAAACAGCAGCGTCGCCGGAAACACCGCCGGCGGCAAAATATTCCGGTACGCCTCGTGAATGGCGTGCAAAATCAGCCGGTCGCGCACCAGCCGCCGGTTCACAAACACGTAAATGCCGTTGCGGTTGGGCCGCTGGATCTCCGGCCGCGAGGTGAACCCGCTCACCGTCAGCGTCGCCGCCTCTTCGCCCGCTTCCATCTCCGGCTCGGTGATGGCCGCGCGAAACGCCGCGGAAACACTAGGGATTTCCACCAGTTCGTCCAGCGCCTGCCGTCCAAACAACTGGTACACCCGATCCGCAAGTTTCTCCGCCGGCGGGCAATTGATGATCTCCTGCGTCGGCGTCGTCAAAACAAATTGTTTGGAGGGATTCGCCAGGGCATAGTGCGTCACCAGCGACGCGATGTGCCCCAGTTCCGTCGTGTCCGACTTTAAAAATTTTCGGCGTGCCGGCACGCTGTAAAACAAATCGGCCACGCTCACCGTCGTTCCCGCCGGCAATCCCGCGGGTTTCACGCCCACCAGCTTTCCTCCGGCAAACTCCACACGCGTTCCTTCCGCTTCGTTAGCGTCACGCGTCTCCAGCAGCAATCGCGACACCGACGCGATCGAAGGCAGCGCCTCGCCGCGAAACCCCAGCGTTGAGATCGTCATCAGATCGTCGGCTGTGCGCAATTTGCTGGTCGCATGCCGCTCGAAGGCCAGCAGCGCATCGTCGTGTGTCATTCCGTGCCCGTCGTCGATCACGCGGATCATGCGCTTTCCGCCCATCTCCGTTTCGATGCGCACGGAATTCGCACCCGCGTCCAGCGCGTTCTCCAACAACTCCTTCACCACCGACGCTGGCCGCTCCACCACCTCACCGGCCGCAATCCGGTTCGCCACCGCCTCCGCCAATATGCGTATCCGGCTCACGCCCTCGCGCCCTTCGCTTCCCATTTGGGAGGCGGGGGCTTCAGCCCCCGCGTTACCGTCGGCATAGGAGAAGGAGCTTTAGCCCCTGAAGCAAGGTTCTGATATCGAGCGGGAGCACAATCCATTTCAAATCTACCGTTAGCCGACGAATCCGCCCATTCCTCAGCCCTCTCCACCAACCTCGCTCGAACTGGATTCATCCGAATATAATTCGCCTTCGCTTGCCAATCCTCCATATCGCGGATCGTCCAATCATAAAATCCAACCTGCCAAATCTCCATCTTGCCGCCACTCTGCTTATGAATGTGGCGCGAACTCCCACCCTTGATGAACTGTATCGCTTTCTCGAGGCTCGTATCGTTGTTTGGGGTAAGCAACAAGTGCAGGTGGTCCGGCATGATCACGAATTCGTGAAGAAGATATGCGCCCTTATTCCGATAGCTGAACAACGATTCCAGCATAATCTCCGCCGATTCCGTAACCTGAAACACAGCTCGCCCTTCCCGGCACTTTGTCGTAACAAAGTACGAAGAGCCCGGCGCCGTCCGGTGTCGCGGGCGTATCCGGCTCATCCTAAGCCGTGCGCCTCGGTTCTATCTGTAACCAATCGCTGTTTCCTGGCGACCGATGCTTTACCGACCAGATCCCACTGGTATCAATCATCGGGAAATGTTCGACACCTCGGCCGCTGGGGCAGGAGATGCCATGAGGGCCGTGTCCGGGCTCGCTCAGCTTCTCAAACGCAATGCGCCACGCACCACCACACCACTGGCATGCCACCTCCTTGACATTAAGCACCCCAATTCCCAATTGATCCAACTGCGCCGCATCCACTTCGCTCGGCGACTCCGCCATCAAGTCCACCGCGGCGGTTGTCTTCGCAAAGGCAATCACTTCGCGAATGGATTTTTCGCCCGCCAGCAGCATCGTTACGCGGTCGAGGCCCAGCGCTATTCCGCCGTGAGGCGGCGTGCCGTACGTCAGCGCATCCAGGAAAAACCCGAAGCGCCGCCGCAACTGCTCTTCGCTCAACCCCAGCGCGCGGAACAACCGCTCCTGAATATCCTGCCGGTGAATCCGGATGCTGCCCGAGCCCAGTTCCACTCCGTTCAGCACCAGATCGTAACCCTTCGACCGCACTTCCCACGGCGCGGTCTCCAGCTTCTCCAGATCCTCGTCCACGATTCCCGTGAACGGATGCTGCGCGCTCACCCAGGTCTTGTCCGTTTCGCTCCATTCAAACAGCGGAAAGCCAGTCAGCCACAGGAATTTCCACTGCGACTTGTCGATCACGCCCAGCGCTTCGCCCAACTGCAGCCGCAACTGCCCCGCGATCAGCGCCGCCGCTTCCGTGCCCTTGATCTCTTCCTTTGCCGATACGGCCATCACCAGGTCGCCGGTCTTCGCGCCGCAAGCCGCAGCGAGTTTTTTCACGTTCTCCGCGCCGATCAACTTCTCCACTGTCGAAGTCGTCCCCTCCGCGGCCAGCTTCACGAAATACGCGCCGCGCGCGCCCAGCCCCTTGGCTTTCTCCGTCAATTCGTCCAGTTGCTTGCGCGAATAGGCAGCCGCGCCCGGCGCCGCAAACGCAAACACGCTGCCGCCGATCTGCAGCTTCTCTTTCGCTTCGGCCGGGAAACAGTCTGTGACTTCGTGCAGCTCCATCCCAAAGCGCATATCCGGCTTGTCGCTGCCATACTTGCGAATCGCATCTTTATAAAGCATGTGCGGAAACGGCGCTTTCGCCTCAATCCCCGCCACCGCGCATGCGCGCACCATCACGTTTTCAATCACGTTGAAAATGTCTTCCTGCCGCGGGAAGGACATCTCCAGATCCAATTGCGTGAACTCCGGCTGCCGGTCCGCGCGCAAATCCTCGTCGCGGAAACACTTCACGATCTGGAAGTAGCGGTCCAGCCCGCCGATCATCAGGATTTGCTTGAAGATCTGCGGCGATTGCGGCAACGCATAGAAATTCCCGTGATGCACGCGGCTGGGCACCAGATAATCGCGCGCGCCTTCCGGCGTCGAGCGCGTCAGCATCGGCGTCTCCACTTCGATGAACCCCATCTCGTCCATCGTCTTGCGGATTTCCAGGATAATCTTGTGCCGCAGCGCCAGATTCTTGTGCGGCTTCGGACGCCGCAGGTCCAGATAGCGGAATTTGAGCCGCGTCTCCTCCGCCGCGTTGATCTCTTCCTCGATCGGAAACGGCGGAGTCTTCGCGTTGTTCAGAATGTGCAGCTTCGCCGCCACCAGTTCCACTTCGCCCGTGGCGATTTCCGGATTCGGCTTCTCGCGCTTGGTGACTTTCCCTTCCACGGCCACCACGAATTCGCTTCGCGCCTGCTCGGCCTTCGCGTGCGCTTCGGGCTGCGTCTCCTTGTTGAAGACCACCTGCACGATGCCCGCGCGGTCGCGCACGTCCAGAAACAGCAAATTGCCCAAATCGCGCCGCCGGTGCACCCAGCCCATCACCGTCGCGTCGCGTCCCGCATCGGCCGCCCGCAGCGCCCCGCAATAATGTGTCCGCTTCAAATTCCCCAAAAAGTCCAGCACGTTCGTTCACCTGTAGCTCACCCCTTCAGGGGTGAGGCTTTTCTGCCGCACGCTCCACCGTCCCGTTGGCACATTGTTGCCGAGCCACGGTAACGGCCTCAGGCCTGAAAGGCCTGAGCTACAACCTCCCCGTGGCACAGCCAGTCCTGGCTGTGCTCTTCCGTCTTTACCTCGTTACCTCATTGTTTCTTTATTTCCCTCTTCAATTTCTCCAGAAACTCCGCCTCGCTCATCTTCGCCTGCGAGCCATCCGCCAGCGTCTTCACCGTCCACTGGCCGGATGCCACTTCGTCTTCACCTAAAATCAGCGCGTACTTCGCGCCGAGCTTGTCCGCGTGCCCCAGCGCCTTCCCGAATTTCTGCTCCCCCGCCGGCAACTCCACTCGCACTCCCATTGCCCTCAATCGCTGTGCCGATCCAATCGCCGCGCGCTGCGTAGCAGTCCCCATCCACGCCACGTACACATCACAAGGAATCTTCGCCGCGCCCTTCTTCTCTTCACTCGCCGCTCGCCACTCGCCACTCGCCACTTTTCTCCCCTGCTCCTGGTCTTGCAGTGAGAGAATCAACCGATCCTCCCCAATCGCGAACCCAATTCCCTTCGTCGGCAAGCCGCCCAGCAATTCCACCAGCCCATCATACCGCCCGCCGCCGCACACCGCATTCTGCGACCCCAAGCCCTTCGCGGTGATTTCAAACGTCGTGCGCATGTAGTAGTCCAGCCCGCGCACCAGCCGCCAGTTTTCTGCGTATTTCACGCTGCGCAAATCCAGTTGCCTTTTCACCTCGACATACTGCTTCGCGCACTCGTCGCACAAATGTTCCGAAATCTTCGGAAGCCCCGCGATGATCGCTTGCTCGCTCTCGAGCTTCGAATCCAGCACCCGCAGCGGATTGGTCTCAATCCGCCGCTGGCTGTCCGGCCCCAGCTTGTCCTTCACCTGCTCCAGCGCCGCCTTCAACTTCTGCACATACCCGCGCCGGCAATTTTCCGCCGCATGCCCAATCGAATTAATCTCAAGTTGCACGCCTTCAAGGCCCAGCCGCGCGAAAAACGTCATCACCATTTCGATGACTTCCGCGTCCACCGCCGCGTCGCGGAGCAAAGTGGCGAGTGGCGAGTGGCGAGTGGCGAGTGAAGAGCCCTCCGGAGCGGCCCCGCCCTGCCCCGGCTGCACCGTCTCCAACACTTCCGCGCCAATCTGATAAAACTGCCGGTATCTCCCCTTCTGCGGCCGTTCCCGACGGAACATTGGTCCCATGTAATACAGCTTCACCGGCTGCGGCCAAGCATGCATCCCATGCTCGATATAAGCCCGGCACACCGAAGCCGTCGCCTCCGGCCGCAAGCTAGCCCTTTCAGCCATTTCGTCGATGATTCGAAAGATCCTAGTTAGGAGATCAGCGATCCACTCGTTTGAACCTGTGATGGATGTCGCAGGAGCACTAGCTTTTCTAGCGGACTCGTAAAGTTCGTTGACCTTGCTGACGCGCTGCTCATTTTCCGATGAGTGCTCTATTTCGCCCTTCCGCCACGCTTCATTTACCGCATCGATTAACTCTTCCAAGCTCCCCTGACCCCCCACGACTCTTCCGAGAACGAAATACATCTCCTTTGATACAACATCGGTTTCGATCCCAACCGCCCGCGCAAACAATTCCGTCGGCTCAAAAATTGGTGGCCGTATCTCGCCAAACCCGAACGTGGAAAACACCTCGCGCGCCGTGGCCTCCACCCGGTTCCACAACTCCGTATCCGGCGGCAACAAATCCCGCGTTCCCTTGATCGCCTGAAATTTCTTCTTTTCCGCCATAGTCTTTAGTGTGGCTCCGCGGTAGTGGAGGGAAGTGGCGAGTGGCGAGAGGCGAGTGGCAAGTAAGAAGCGAGCTTCTCTTTGAGAGAGGTGATCATTTTTTGTAGTTCGTCGATTTCCTTTAGCGAGGCCTCTGCATCCTCCCAGTGGGCGAAGCACAAATCCAGGGATAACAAAATTTGCGTCTCAACCTCGGCCAACGAACCTACCGCATGGGACAGGAATTGCAGGAATTCTTTTGTTCCCTGGCGGGCCTGCCCCTCGGCAATGTTTGACGGCACCGACACGGCGGCTCGCCGGAGCTGTGCCGTCAATCCAAATCTCTCCTGTGGAGGAAACCGGGCCGTCAATTTATAGACCAACTTGGCCAACACCATTCCCTTCTGCCAAATCAACAGCTCCTTGTAATGCCTCGCCTTCCCCGGCGTTCCCATAACTTTCTTCTTCTCTTCCGGCTTTTTCGGACCACTCGCTGCATTCCAATCCAATTGCCACTGCCTTCTTCCCACGGGACGCGCGAATGACGAAAACGTGCTTCCTAATTTCCGGGTTTCGTTTTTCTCTTCTCTTTTCTCGCCACTCGACACTCGTCACTCGCCACTTTGCAAACCGCTCCAATCCACCCGCTCGCCGCGCGCCAATGCTTCCGCGCGATACACCTCGCGATACCCGGAATACCGCGCCGCATACTGCCCGATCGAATGCAGATCCTCGTCCGTCAATTGCCGCTTCACTTTTCCCGGCGCGCCCATCACCAGGCTTCCCGCGGGAATCACGGTGCGCTCGGTGATCAGCGCCCCCGCCGCGATGATGCTTCCCTCGCCAATCACGGCGCCGTTCAGGATGATGCAGCCCATGCCGATCAGCACGTGCGAATGAATGGTGCAGCCGTGCAGCGTCACCGAATGTCCCACGGTCACTTCATCGCCCAGAATCAGCGGATACTGATCCTTCATGACGTGGAGCACGCTGCCGTCCTGGATGTTCGTGCGCTTCCCGATGCGGATATGGTGTACGTCGCCGCGCAGCACGGTCATTGGCCAGACGCTGGACTCTTCGCCGATCACCACGTCGCCAATCACCACGGCCGCCGGGTCGATATACGCCGACGCCGCAATTTCTGGAAATTTTCCTTTGAATGGACGAATGTCAGGTGTGCGCGTCAAGTCTGGAGTTCCCTGTAAGTGATTGCAGGAGCAAGAATTAAGCCATCCCTGCGTGCCCCGACTCGAGGGGCGAATTCGCCAGCCGCCTGCGAATATCTCACGATAACATCCGGCTCGCACCGCTGACAAGGAAACCTGTAGCTCACCCCTTCAGGGGTGAGGCCTTCCTATGCGTTGCCGACCCCGCTCGTACATCGGAAAACCCTCAGGCCTGAAGGCCTGAGCTACACAGGCATTTTTTTCAATCAATCTCGACCTGTGGTCCGCCCAGCGTCGCCCCAATCTCCTCGAGCCGCGCCGTCACCGCCTTGGCCACCTTGTAGAGACTCTGTGCCGCCGGCGCCGTTTCTCCCTGCGCCGCCACGGGTTTCCCCGTATCTCCGCCCAACCGGATCCGCGGGTCAATCTCAATCTCGCCGAGCACTGGCACGCCATACTCAATCGCCGTCTTCGCGCCTTCACCGTGCCCGAAAATATCCACCGGCTTGCCGCAATGCGGACACGCGAACGTGCTCATGTTCTCCACCACGCCAAGCACTTCCACGTTCACCTGGCGGAACATCTCAATGGCCTTGCGCACGTCGGCCAGTGCCACCGTCGAAGGCGTGGTCACCACCACCGCGCCGGTCACCGCCACGGTCTGGATCAACGTCAACTGCACGTCTCCCGTTCCCGGCGGCAAATCGATCACCAGGAAATCGAGCTGGCCCCATTCCACGCTGCGCAAGAATTGCGTGATCACGCTGTGCAGCATCGGCCCGCGCCAGATCACCGGCTTGTCGCCGGGATTCAGCAGGCCCATCGAGATCATCTTTACGCCCTGCGCTTCCACGGGAATAATGCGCTGCTGCGCCGTGGCCATCGGCTCCTGCGTGGAGCCCAGCATGATCGGCACGTTCGGCCCGTAGACGTCCGCGTCCAGCAAGCCGACCTTGTGCCCCAGCTTCGCCAGCGCCAGCGCGAGGTTCACCGCGACGGTGGTTTTTCCAACGCCGCCCTTTCCGCTGGCCACCGCAATCAGGTTTTTCACCCCTGGTATCGGCTGGCGCTGCGGCATCGGCTGTTGTCCCGGCATGGTTCCTGGTGGCATGTGGTGTTCACCCTTGATTTGTGAGCTGTACGGCGTGAAGTTCCTGGTTCTAAGTTCCGCTGTAGCCTGGAGGCCGACAGCTAACCGTCGACAGCCAAACACTAGAAAGGCTCGATCTCTTTCTTATTTCCTATTTTCCAATTTCTACTTTCGATTTTCGTCGTTACTTCATTACCACTTTACTTCGTTACTTCGCCTCAAGCGCCATGGCACTTCTTGTACTTCTTCCCTGACCCGCAGGGGCACGGATCGTTGCGCCCCACTTTCGCGCCTGCACGTACGGGCTTTGGAGCCTCTGCCTGCGCCGCCCCCGTCTGATACTGCAAATCCTTCTGCTGGCGCTCCTGCTTGCGTTCCAGCGCGCGCGCGAAGTCCGGCAGTTTTGCCGGAGGCTCTTCCGCGCGAGCCGCCGCGCTGGCCACCGCCGCCGCGGCACTGGAAAGCGGCTGGCGCAGCGGCGCCGGCGGCCGAGGGTGTGGCGCGCCCTGCGGTGGCGGCGCTTCGCTCTGCTGAATTTGCACGTGGAAGAGGTACCGGATGGTCTCGTTGTCGATGCGCGTCATCATGTCTTCAAACAAGACGAACGCTTCCTTCTTGAATTCAACGAGCGGATCCTTCTGCCCGTAGCCGCGCAGCCCGATGCCTTCCTTCAGGTGGTCGAGCGACAGCAGGTGGTCCTTCCATTGCGTGTCCACGACGTCCAGGATGATGCGCCGCTCCAGCCAGCGAAGCAGCTCCGGGCTGAATTGCTTCTCCTTCTCCGCGTACCTCGCCTGCACCGCCTGCACAACCGCCTCGCCCAACTGGTCGTGGTTCAACGCGCCGGGATCGGCGCCGGCGGCCTTCGCGTCAACGCCAAACTGGCTGTGCACCTCAGCCAGAAATTGCGTGGTGTTCCACTGCGTGGGGTGCTGCTCGCGCGGGCAATAGGTGTCCACGATTTCGCGAGCCACATCTTCCGCGATGCCCAGCACGTAATCGCGCTGGTCTTTTCCTTCCAGCACGGAGCGGCGAATCGCATAAATCGTCTCGCGCTGCTTGTTCATCACATCGTCGTATTCCAGCAAATGTTTGCGCGCCTCGAAGTTCTGCGCTTCCACCGATTTCTGCGCGTTCTCGATGCGGCTGGAAATCAGCTTGGACTCGATCGGTACGCCTTCGGTCATGCCCAGGCGGTACATCATCTGCTTCACGCGCTCGCCGCCGAAAATGCGCATCAAATCGTCTTCGAGCGAAAGGAAGAATCGCGACGACCCCGGATCGCCCTGGCGTCCCGCGCGCCCGCGCAGCTGGTTGTCGATGCGCCTTGCTTCGTGGCGCTCGGTGCCCAGGATATGCAAACCGCCCAGCGCCACCACCTCGTCATGCTCGGCTTTGCACTGATCCGAAAACTGCTGGAAGATCGGGTCCCATTGCTCCTTGGGCACCTGGAAGATTTTCCCTTCGTGCTGGAAAAGCACCATTTGCACGGCGCCCGTTGCCGGCGCGTTGCCGTCTCCGTTCGAACTTTCCGCGCCAATCACCGCGGGCGCCGCCGCGTATGGGATCGCCAGCTTGTTCTTCAGAAAATACTCGCGGGTCATGAACTCCGGATTGCCGCCGAGGAGAATGTCCGTGCCGCGGCCGGCCATGTTCGTGGCCACGGTCACCGCGCCCTTGCGCCCCGCCTGCGCCACGATGCGCGATTCTCGCTCGTGCTGCTTGGCGTTCAGCACCTGGTGCGGAATCCCCGATCGCTTCAAAATTTCCGCAATCGCTTCGGACTTTTCGATCGAAATGGTGCCCACCAGCACCGGCTGTCCGCGCTCGTGAAAGTGCCGGATGCCGTTCGCCAGCGAGTTGTCTTCCTGCATGATCCCGTTCACCACCGCTTCGAACTTTTCCTTTTCCGTGCGGTAGACCACGTCCGGATTCTCGATGCGGATCAGCGCGCGGTTCGTGGGAATCACCACCACGTCCAGGTTGTAGATCTTTCCGAACTCCGCCGCTTCGGTTTCCGCCGTGCCGGTCATGCCGGAAAGCTTCTTGTACATGCGGAAGTAATTCTGGAAGGTGATCGTCGCCAGCGTCTGGTTCTCGCGCTCGATCTTCACGCCTTCCTTGGCTTCCACGGCCTGGTGCAAGCCGTCGGACCAGCGCCGCCCCGGCATCTGGCGGCCGGTGAATTCGTCGACGATGATTACTTCGCCGTCTTTCACCACGTAGTCGACGTCGCGCTTGTACAGCGTGTGCGCGCGCAGCCCCTGATAGACGTGGTGAATCGTCTCCATGTGCGCCGGGTCGTACAGATTGCCGAGACCCAGCAGCCGCTCGCACTTGCTGACGCCTTCTTCGGTCAGCGTCGCCGTACGGTGCTTTTCGTCCAGCGTATAATCGATGTCCTGAATCAGCTTGGGAATAATTTTGTCGATCTTGAAATATTTGTCGGTGGATTCTTCGGAAGGGCCGGAAATAATCAGCGGTGTGCGCGCCTCGTCGATCAGGATGGAGTCCACTTCGTCCACGATCGAGAACTGGTGGCCGCGCTGCACGCAGCTCGCCAGGTCGTACTTCATGTTGTCGCGCAAATAGTCGAAGCCAAATTCGTTGTTCGTGCCGTAGGTCAGATCCGCGCCGTAAGCGGCGCGCCGCTGCGCATCGTCCAGATCGTGCACGATCACGCCCACGCTCAATCCCAGCGCCTTGTAAAGGGGGCTCATCCACTCCGCGTCGCGCCGCGCCAGGTAATCGTTTACGGTGACGATATGAACGCCGCGTCCCGCCAGCGCGTTCAATGCCGCGGGCAGCGTTGCCACTAGGGTCTTGCCTTCGCCCGTCTTCATTTCGGCGATCTTGCCATCGTTCAGCACCATGCCGCCGATCAACTGCACGTCGAAATGCCGCATCTTCAGGAAGCGCCGCCCGGCCTCGCGCACCAGGGCAAACGCCGGTACGATCGCCGGTTCCAGCGCCTTCTGCAATTGGTCTCTGTAGGTTGGCTCCGCGGGATCGGCGTCCTTCAACAACTCCTGCACCTGCGTCTTCAGCGCCTGGAACCTGTTCTTGAGCTGCTCGTCGCTCAGCGCTTGCACTTCCGGCTCCATCGCGTTGATGGCCGCGATCACCGGCTGCATTTTCTTGATGTCGCGCTCGTGCTTCGTGCCGATAAACCGCGCGATTACATTGTCTACAATCTTGGTGACATCCATGGAAGGTTCGCCGTCTCCTGACGGTACTTGCCTTTGCAGCGGCCGCCTCTTTACCCCGAGCGCCGCGGGGGGCTGCGGCGGGCGCATTTTACCCGTCCCGAATGCTTCTGCGGGCAGGGCCTGTTTTCACATCCGTTGTAATGGTAAGCGCTTGGCAAGCCCATCGCCTACGCGCGCCAAACATCTAAGTATAACTATTTGCCCGGACCCCCGCCAACCACGTATGCAGTTGCCATATTTCCCCGGCGTCATTTTTTGCTTCATTTCTGGTTCCAGGCTTTGAAGCGGCGCTTGAGCTAGCCTTTCGCTGATTGGAGAGATGTTACCAAATCACCTTCAAACCTTGATAACGCTCGAACGTTTCGTCACACGTCACGATCGGAATATCTTCCGCCAGCGCCTGGGCAACCAGTAGCCGGTCAAAAGGATCGGGATGGTATAACGGGACGTCAAACATTCGAGTAGCGTGCACTTCCGTTACCGGCAGCGTTCTCAATTCCAGATCGTTGATTCCCTTACGGAAATCATCCGGCGTAAACGTCAATTTTCCACTCGCTCGTTTAATGGCCATTTCCACGAAGGAGATTACACTCAGCTCTCGCTCGAAGGAAGACTTGGAGAAAACTCTCCTGGCAGCCGCCGATAGTTTCGCCGGGGATTCCACGGCAAACAGGAATGTGGACGTGTCCAGCAAGACGCGCATTCACTTGCCCGTTCCGAACATCTCGTCCACTTCTTCGTGCGCCATGGGTTTCCACCAGTCGGGATCGTGCACGATTACCCGGCCCCGCAGGGTACCCAGCCTCGGCTTTTTGCGCTTGCCGGCAACCGAACGGATTAAATCCACCACCGGCTTCCCATGCCGGCAAATGGTCACACGCTGCCCTTGCTCCGCCGCCCGAATGAGCTTGGGAAGCTGATTCTTCGCGTCCGCCACGCTGACTTTCATATCGCAATTATAGCCATAAATTATGGCCATGAAAAGAACGAAGCCCAAATGCTACCCGGGGCTTTATAATATCCGCCATGGCGAGCCCGCAGAAGATGCCGGAACTCCCGCACGCCGCGCCGCACCCGCCCTTCCTCCGCCTGCAGTCCGCCACCATCTTTGTCCGTAATCTCGAGCGCAGCATCGACTTCTACGTGAACGCCCTCGGATTCCAACTGGTCTTCGACGCCCGCAACCGCCCGGGCCGCCCCTGGGCCGTGCTCGCGCCTCCCGACGGCGAAACGCATCTCACCCTGTCCGCTCCCGAACGCGACTCCGCCGACTACAAGCTCATCGGCCGCCACACTCACCTTACCTTCATCACCGAAGATGTGATGGGCAAGTTCCGCGAATGGCGCGGCCGCGGAGTGGAATTCACCGGCACACCCCGCCTGAAGCGCCTGCAGCGCGGCCGGCGCGTTCTGCCGCACAAATCGGGCTCCGCTGAATTCTCTTCCGAGGAGCCCGATCCCATCTGGGGCGGCACCTTCAGCCGCTTCCGGGATCCCGACGGCAATCTTTTCTCCCTGGTCAGCTTCGACGAAGTAACCAGCAGCATCGAAGCCCAGCGCCGCGAGCACCAGCGGCGCCTCGAAGCCGAGCAACGTTCCGCCCAGGAACTCGAAATCGCCAAGCGCGTGCAGTCGCGCCTGTTTCCGCAAAATCTCCCGAAGCTCACGACGCTCGACTACGCCGGCGTCTGCCAGCAAGCCCGCCAGGTTGGGGGCGACTACTACGATTTCCTCAGCCTCGGCAACAATCGCTTGGGCCTCATCATCGGCGACATTTCCGGAAAAGGCATTGCCGCCGCGCTCCTTATGGCCAATCTCCAGGCGAATCTGCGCAGCCAGTGCGCCGTCCACCGCGATGATCCGCTGCGTTTGCTGCGCGCTGTCAACCGGCTTTTCTGCGAAAACACGCCCAACGGATCCTTCGCCACGCTCTTTTTCGCCGAGTATGACGACGCTTCCCGCCGCATCCGCTATGCGAATTGCGGCCACTTGTGCGGCCTCGTGCTTCGGGCAAATTCCAGGATCGAATCCCTGCATGCCACGGCCACCATCCTCGGCGCCTTTCAAGAGTGGGACTGCGAAATCGGCGAGTGCCAGCTGGAGCCTGGCGACACCTTCGTCCTTTACACCGACGGCGTCACCGAGTCTTTCAATCCCGCGCTCGAAGAATTCGGCGAAGAGCGCCTGATCGATTCCCTCCGTCGCCACCGCGCGCTTTCTCCCGGCGATCTGCTCACCGCCGTCGTCGCCGACGTGCGCCGGCACAGTCCGCACGAGCAGCACGACGACATCACGCTCATCGCCGCCAAAGCTCTTTAGGCGCACGAAAGTTCGGCGCGCTGGGTTCTTCCGCCAGGCCACTTTTTCAGGGGTATACTGCGGGTATGGATCGCTCCAAGCTGGCCATCGCCGAAAGATACGGCAGCCGCCCCGAGGTGGATGTCGCCAAGAGCGAACTCGACGCCGCGGGCATTCCGTCGATGATCCAGGCCGACACGGCCGGAGGAATGCGCGAACATCTGGCATGGTCGGGTTTTGGCTTCAAACTTCTGGTTCGTGAGGAAGATCTTGAAGCCGCGCGGGAAGTGCTGGCGCCGCCCGCTGCCGGCGAAGAATTGCCCGATGCCGAATTGCCGCCGGAGGGTGACGGCTCTTCCAACTGGCGCCGCTTCACCTAGCCTTTGGCCTCTTTCTCTCCCGCCTGCTTCCCCGCCCGATAGGTAAGAAATCCCAGTGCGTTCGCCACGAGGATCAATCCAATTGTCTTCGCCTCGTAAAGCCCGTGATCCTGCACTTCGATGATCGGGAACGCGGAAAGGGCCACGAAGAGCAGCGTCACCAGCAGTCCACTCGCTGACGCCAGGCGCAGCCAGCAGCCCGGACGCAGCCCCGTTTCCTTGCGCGCCAGCAGCGGTATCGCGAACATAGCAAGATACGCCAGGCCGTAAAACGTGAAGCTCCAGGTCAGCAGCAGCTCGTAGGCTTCTTCGGCTCCCGCGCCAAGCAACGCCGCGGTGCCCGCCGCCACCGCCACGCCGGCTACAAACAGAATCGAGTTGCCCGGCGTTTTGTATTTCGGGTGTAGCCGCGTGAACCAATTCGGCAAGAGGTGGTCCCAACCCGCCACCATGGGTAAACGCGTGTTGCCGGTGAAATTCACGTTGAAGCTGGAAAGATAATTCAAAAACAGCAGCAGGATGGCCACCGGCACAATGACTTTCGGCAACCCAAACGCCGCTGCGCCGCGGCTGAACGCCTGCGGAATGGGCCCGATCACGTCAATGGCATCGGGTGGAACGAAAGCCAGAATCGCACTGGTGCCCAGGATATACAGGAGCGCGATCACCGGCGTCGCCGCGCGGATCGACTTGGAGTAGTTCACCCCTGGCTCGCGTGACTCCCCGGCAAAAATCGCCACGTACTCCAGGCTCACCAGCGCGCCAAACGCCATTTTGCCGAACACGCTGAGGTTGAATAGCGTCAGCGGCGGCCTCACCATGCGCAACGGGTGGTATTCGGCCAGCGTTCCGCGCCACAGGGCCGCGAAGGGCATCAGGACCAGCAAGCCGAGCGTTGCCACAATGCAAACCGAACCAACATTGTTCACCCACTTGCCGACGCGCAATCCGAACTTGGCGATAAATGCCAACAACAGCACAAAGAGCGTCAGCGCGGAAACAATGGCGGTCCCACTCTTCTCCAGCCACGCCCAGTTCGGCCCCAGCGCGTAGGAAAGATACGATGTCGCAATCAGGCCGATGACCGCGGTGTACAGCGTGGCAAACAGCCACAGGTTCCAAGCCACCAGAAAGCCCAGGCCATCGTTGAATGCCAGCCGCGCCCATTCATATAGCCCTCCCTCAAGCGGCATCCTTCGATTCAGGTGCGACACCACCATCGCCTGGGGCACGAAAAACAGCGCGATTGCCAAAAGCCAGAGGGTGACGTGCGCCGGGCCGGCTTTCACCGCGGTCCCGAAAAAATCCGGCACAATGACCATCAGGATCTGGGCGAGAATCAGGTCCCGCAGCCCGAGTTCTTTTCGGAGTTCTCCGCTTCTATTTTGGATCGCGGCTTTGGCCGCCAGCAGGTTAGGAGTTGCGGTCGTCAAGAGGTTGCCGCGTACGATAGCACCGCCGCGCACCCGTTGTCATCGGAAGTTTGTTCGAATGGTGATGGATTGCTGTGGAAGATTCCCAGTGGACTTTCGCTGCGTCACTTCTTTATTTCTTTATTTCTTTATTTCTTTACTTCCTTACGTCATTTGTTCAGACGATCTGCACAAGCTCTGGCGGGCAATCGCGCAGGTTTTCGATGGAAATGCTCTTTTGAGACGACATAGCGGTCGGCGCAGGCAAGAGTCCGTAGGTGCGGTTGCGCCCTTCGCGCTTCGCCAGGTAAAGGGCCTTGTCCGCCAGCTCCAGGACGTTTTCGATCGAAAGCATGCCGGTATCGCCCTTCACCCAGGGGAAGGGCGCCCAGCCGATCGAGCATGTTTTGTGCACCTGGACGCCATTGCCGACGTCGAACGGCGTTTCCCGAATGGCTTCCAGCACACGCGCGCACAGCAGGCCGGCGTTCTCGCGGTCGGTGGTCCGGCATACGAGCAGGAACTCTTCGCCACCCCAGCGCACCAGGTCGTCGGATTTCCGCATCACCGATTCAATGCGCTTGGCGACTTCTTGCAGCAGTTTGTCGCCGGCCGTGTGACCCATCTCGTCGTTGACTCGCTTGAAGCGGTCAATGTCCACCAGCGCGAAGATGAGGTCCTGCCGCGGCATGGGCACCGGGGAATCGCTGGACTTCTGGTGCGAGCGCAAGGCCTGCGCGATGTCCTTCGAGATGGTTTCGTAGAAATACCGCCGGTTGCGCACCCCGGTCAGCGGATCGGTCAGCGAAATCTCTTGGAGTTCCTTGTTCTTTTGCATGAGCTCGGCGCTGCGCTGCGCCACCGCTTTTTCCAGTTCCAACTTCCTGCGGTTCAGCGCGCGCGTGCGCAACGAGACAAACATCCATACCCCCACCAGCAGGGCCAGGGCCATCAATCCGCGCGCCCAGCTCGATTGCCAGACATTGGGCAACACCCGGAAATGAAAGCTGGTCTTCGCGGAATAAACATTGGTGTCCGGCTGCTTGCACTGCACCCAGAATTCGTAGTCGCCGGGGGGCAATCCGCCGTACTGCACTTCGCGCAGCACCGTTTCGGTGGGGTACGGCTCCAGTCCTTTCAACTGGTAGCGGCAAGAGACCTCTTCGGGAGTGTCCAGCACCACTGGGGAGAATTGCACCTTCAGCGAGCCGTTGCCCGAGGTGACCGAAGGTTGCTCACCCGGCTTTCGCTCCAGCCCACCCAAGGCCACGGAGGTGAGCGCTACCATCGGCGGCTCTTCCGCTTTCTTTTGACCCAATTCCTTGTAACGCGACAATCCCCGCGACGTCGCGATCAGAAAACTCCCGTCCGATTCTTCCCGCGTGCCCGTCCACGGGCTCAGGTCATCCCAGATCAACCCGTTCTCGCGGCTCAGATGTTGCGTGCGCCCGTCGGGATAGAGCACCACGATGCCGTCCGTGCCGTTGAACCACATGCGGCCTTTGGAATCGTGGCCCACCACGGTGCGGTCCCAATCCCGGAATTCAAAGCTGATGGTTCCATTCAGGTGCAGCGTCACGTGACTCACGCCTACTACGTCGTTATAGGCCACCCAGACTTCGTTATCGTTGACCGCGTCCAAGCTGGTGATGGTCTGGCCTTTCAATCCATCGTTGACGGTGAACACTCTCCAGTTCCGTCCGTCGTAACGATAAAGCGTGCCCGGCCCCGTAGCCCAAAGCACGCCGTTGGGGGAAAACGTCAGGTACTCCGCATCGGCATCCGGTCGCACGGGTAACGGAATCTCTTCCTGCTTGGTCCCTCCTTTTTCCGGCACAAAGCGGATCAGCCGCGCGCGAGCCGTGGCCCAGATACTGCCATCCGGCGCCGCGGCCATGCTGACGAAGTTGCGGCCCCGGTAATTCGCGTACGTGGTCGTCGCGAACGAGTGCGGATCAATCCGCACGATCGCTCCGGTGATGGTCAAGGCCCACACCGAGCCATCTTCCGCAAGTTGCAAGGGCCGAATCTCGCGGCTCAAGTGATCCTCGAGCGAGGGAATCTTTTCCCACTGGTGCTTGTGCGCGTCCCAGATCGCCACGCCGTGCGCCGTGCTGACCCAGAGCCGGCCCTGGTGGTCGCGCAACGTCGCCCAGGTGGAGTTATCCGGCAAACCTTCCGCGGTTGTCCACGCCGACCACTCGCGCACTCCGGGCAAGCGATCCAGGCCTGTCCCCGAGCCGCCTATCCAAAGCGTTCCCTCGCGATCTTCCAGTGCGCACTGAATCAGGTTGCTCGCCAGCCCGTGCCTGGTGGTAATCAGGCGCCACTTGCCGTTGGCCTGCCAGTAAAGTCCGGAGGAGCTGGGGACGAGCAGCTTGCCTTGCGCGTCGACCGTGGGCTTTCCTTCTTCGTCGTTGGCGGGGCCGGTGACGCTGGGCTCCACCACCAGCTTGTGCGCGTGCCGGTCGACGCGCGCGAGGCCCGTGGAGGTCCTCACCCAGATCGTACCGCTGCCATCCTGCACCAGCGCCACCGTGCGTTCCTTCGGCAACTGGATGCCAGGCTCGACTTCGATGGTGCGTGATCCTGGCGTCAGGTGCGCCAGCTTGCGGCCCATGGAAAACCAGATGGAATTGTCCGCGGCGCGCAAAATGCCGGCCTGGGTCTCCCAATCGCTCAATCCCTGCCCGATGGTTTCCGCTTTCGAGGGGAACTTCGGATCCAGAATCAACAAGCCGCGCTTGTACATCAGTACGTACGCAGTTCCTTCAGAATCGACCGCGAAAATCTGCACGCCGTTCAGCAGCGCCATGGAAGTTTCGGGAATCGGCAGCCGCTGGAACCCGCCATTCTTGTAGCAGGCGATTCCGCGATTCCCGGCGAACCAGGGCGTGCCGTCCGGAGCCACCACCAGATCCACCACGTAATGGCCGATGAGGCTTTCCGCTTCGGTCATCTTTTTGGCTCGCGTTCCGTCGAAGCGGTAAAGGCCGGTCTGAGTTCCAATCCACAAAAATCCCTGCGAATCTTGCGCCAGAGCCGTGGCCGTCACCGCACCCATGCCTTGGCGGTCTTCAAATCGCAGCACGGAAAATCTTGGATTGTCGGGAAAATCGGGACGCGTCTCGGCGGCGCGCGCTCCCAGCAGGAGCGTAGCGAGCACGCACAAAAGCGCACCAAGCCGGATTGGGGTTCCCTCAGACACTTGACTCAAACACCTCGCACGGAATGATTCGCCCTTTGCTGGGCGCACCTTGGGCGAAAACGTCCCTGGGATCAAGATTAGTAAGGTCCATGGGCGGGGTAAATGCACCAGAAGTACCGAATTGTAGTACTTGTGAATAGTTACTGGTTGAATACGGAATTCGGTGTCAAACTGTCGTTTTCTCTAAGGAAAGTCTAATTTCCAGTCAGGATGCGCGTGTCACTCTCCATTGGTGGCGTCCAGGCTATCTATCAACATGCGGCGGAACCTGCCCCGCTCTTCCAGTCCTATATCTATGATTTCAAATGACATATCCTGTGCCCGGTAGTCCCGCATCATGGCCGTGGCCTGCACGTTTCGCAGCCCGACTTGCATCTTCAAGTGCACCTGCGTGCCCGGCGCAAGGTGCATATTCGTGGTTGCCAAGCCGCCGGACAAACTGGCCGTCTTGATCTCCAGCCGGCAATTCTGTTTCAGGTTGGTGCTCACTGCGGTGACACTCTTGCGGAGGCGCACGCGGGTGTGGCGGCGTTGGCGTACGAACTTCGAATGGAGGGGGATATCCAGCGGCTGCAAGCGCAAATCTTCCGCTTGAATTCCGCTCTGCGGATAAAACGCCTTGGCCCATTCCTGATCGAGCTTGGTCAACGCCAGGAAGGCCGCGATCCGCAACTCTTCCGGGTTTGCCCAGCCGAAAACTTTGCGCGCTTCCACGATGCGGCGCAGCGTGGGGACGGACTCCGGCGCATGCAGGCGCGCCAGCGCTTCCAGCGCCTTGATGCGCAGGAACGGCGCACCGCCCGCCGGCAAGTCACCCTCGGCAATCGTGAGCAAACGCCCCAATGCTTCGCGGTCGCCGGTCATCCCGATTTCGTCAAGGACCAGCGGCATCACCAGGGGATCGACGTGATCCAGCACCCCCAGCAGCAACCGGCAAGTGCCATGAGCTCCGCTAGAGGCGATTTGCCGGATCGCGCGGTCTTGGGACATCCGGGGAAACGTTTTCAATCTACCTGGCAGATACACCTCCGCCGCCTGCGGATCGAGTTTCGCGAGCAGCCCGATCATCTCCACGGCATCGGCCGCCGGGCCGCCCTTCACCATGCTGCGCAGATATTGCACCGCTTCTTCGCCCAGGTCGTGGGCCAGGCTGGCCACGTTCTCCAAATCGCTGCGAAACTGGCAGCGATTGAATCGCGTCGCGAGTTGCTCCATGGCTGTTTGCGGCAGGTGTTTCAGAACTCCCGTAAGCCCGGCGGCCACTTCACGCATGCGCAGCGCCTCTTCCACAAATTCGGGAACGCGCTCCTCGATGCCCATTTTGGTGCGCAACGTCTTCGCGATGCCCGGGCGCTGCGACTCCACGCCCTCGAGGAGATTCAGCGCCTGCGCCATCGCCGGGTAGTGCCGCTTGGTCGCGGCTTCCTGGCTCAGGCGGACAAACGCGGCGCTCACCAGCGATTGCAAATCCTGATCCTGCTCGACGCTCAAGCGCAGGCCGATGTGCCGCAGGGCTTCGGAGAGCAACCGCGGATCGGCTTGCGCGTAAAGCGAAGCCATTTCGGAAAGACCCGTGGCCGCGCGCTTGCGGGCGTCCGGCTCTTCGCTGTCCGCGCAGCGAGCATAGTTCTGAAGAATGCTGATTGCTTCGGCCACTTCGCCATGCTCGATCAATTCGGAAACGTAGGACTGCACGTTTTTCGGCGGGATGCACCAGGCCTCTTCGGAAAGCAGCACTTCGCGCTTGGCGCTCTCCGGCACCGAAGCCCAGAACTGCCGGTCCATCATTTCGCGGTGGGATTCGGCCAGGATGCCGGCTTCGGCCATTTTGTCTTCATGCTGCCCCAGGATTTTGCGGAGTTGCTCGATTTCCTGATTCATGCGATCCAGCATCTGGCGGACCGCATTCACCTTCACCTCGCCGCGTTCAAACTGTTCCAGCGCGAACTTGATGGAAAGGTGCTCCGCCAATTGAACCAGCACGCTTTCATCCAGCTTCTTGTTCTTGCCTTGCTCGGCGAGTCCGGCCAGCGCCTGCCGCAGAGTGTCCTGCGCGTTGCCGGGAAGCTGGGAAACCTGGTCCTGAAATGCCACCGTGGTCGCGGAAGGATTCGGGCTCGAGCCAATGCTGCCGAACGTGGCAATCGCCCTGAGAATCCGGTACATCGATTCCTCATCGGGACCTCCGATCTTTCCGGTTCCCTTGCCGCCTCCCGCTCCGCTGCCTCCGCCGACACCTGGCCCCAGGCCGGCACCCCCGCCAAATCCCGTTCCTCCTTTGCCGCTGCCAAAACCAAATTGCGAGCCCGCTCCGAATGCGCCGGCGCCGCCAATTCCTTTCGCGTTTCCAGAGCCACTTGCGGCGCCGGTAGGCGTGCCGCTTGGTGTTCCGCCACCGCCCGCGGCCTCACCCGCTCCAGAGCCCGAGCCACTTGTGCCGGCTCCCGGAAGTCCAATGCCGGTTGCACTCCCCAAGCCCACTCCGCCAGTGCCAGCGCCCCTGCCGCTTCCGCCGCTATCGGCTGTACCCGTTCCGCTGCCAATTCCCCAGCCGCCGCCCGGACCGCTCTCGACTCCCGGCCCGCCTTCGCCGGCGCCATCGGTTCCGGACTTCGAGCCCTCCGCGGCTGCAATCAATTCCAGAAGTTTTTTAGGATCGTTCAACATCTTGCGGAACTGATCCTGCTGATCGCCCATGGAAGCAGCCGCAATCTGCGCCGCGACACTCGCATCCTTGAGCCGCGAGTCGGTGGCCACGAAGCAGATTTCATTCACGCGGATGCCGCGTGCGTCGGCGAGCGCGGCTTTCAAATGTTGCGCGAGCTCGGCGGGTTTCGCTTTTCCGGTGGGAAACGCGCCTACAAAGCGCGCAATCTCCGCTTGGGTGACGTCGGGATTGAACTGCACGCTCGCCAATCCGGCAGCCGAAAGCAATTGGGCGAACTGCTTTTCGGCCGGAGCCCCTTCCAGCGGCACCCCATCCAGCAGAAGTTGCGTTCCAGTAGCGCCCAGCAGCAAGCCGGTCTCTGAACCTTCGGGCACAGCCGTGCGGAATTCTTCCCAGGCGGTCTTCAACTGCTCGGCGACGCGCACATGGTCGTAGCCATACAAGCGGGCGAACTTCAAAAGGATGTTGAGGCTACGGACAAAAGCCCGTGCCGCGGTCGTTTTGGGATCCGTCTTCATTCCTCGCGTGACGCCCCGTCAACAGGTCCCTGTCGACGCAGGGCATGGGACCTGCTCTCTAGTACCGTAGAACCCTTGCGTTTGCGCGACAATGGTACAGAGGTCCCGTGTGACCCGGCCGTCATTTCGACTTTCGTACAGTCACGGACACTGCCCCAGCGGCCGGTTTTTTTGGGAGTACAGGGGTGGTTCTGGCGGGTTGCGGGTTTACTTCGACATTGCCACGCGGCTCATGCGCCGGGTGCGATTGCTCACGTTGGCCGGCTGCGGCAATCCGCCCAATTCGAGCAGCAGCTTGCGCAGGCGCGCGCGCTCGTCGAGTTCCATGTCCACGAATTCAAACGCCAACGCCTGGGGCCGCGCCCCGCGCACAATGGCTTGCGCACGGATGTTGCGGACGCCATGCGCAATCTTCAGGGAAAGCAAGGAACCCGGCGCCAGGTGGCGATCCGAAGCCCCGATGCCACCACCCATGTTGAGTTCGGCGATTGTGATGCGCATATTTTCGCGGAGATTGGTAGTGACCGCCGGCACGTGCTTGCTGAGTTTCAGGCGCGCGTAACGCCGCTGCCGGATCACGGAGGCATTCGCCTCCGGATCGGTCGGCTCCAGAACAAGTTCCTTGCGATCCAGGCCGCTGGCCATGATTTTTTCGATGGCCAGGGTAGGTTCCACTTTTTGCAGCGCCTGCGCCGCCGAAATGCGCAATTCGGTGTGATAAGCCCAGCGCCACACCTGCTTGGCTTCCAGGAGCTGCTGCAGCATGGGGCTAGCCGCGCTGGCGCGCAACCGGCCCGCCGCCTCGATCGCCTTGATGCGGATGAAGCCGGCCAGGCTATCGTCGCGAATCAGATCCAGCAGCACCGGAATGCATTCGGGGCGGCCGCTCATGCCCATCTCGTCGATGGCCAGGGGCCGGATCAGCGGATCGAGGGAAACATAAATGGAGACCAGGAGGAGGGCGCGTTGCTCCGCCGGCGTGGAGGAAAGCTGGCGGACGGCGCGGTCGTGCGAAGCCCGTGGCCACTGCGCGAGCCTTTGCGGGAGAATCTGTTCGACGGACTCCGGGGAAAGCTGGCTGAGCAGGCCCACGACTTCGGCCGCTTCGGTGGCCGGGGCCGTCTGCAATGTTTCCACCAGCCGGTGAACGGCCTCATCTCCCAGGCCGCGAACCATTTCTCCCAACAGTTCGCAGTCTTCGCGGAAACCGCAATTGGCAAAACGGTTGGTGATGTAATTCAGCGAAGCTTTGGGCATCACCGTGAGAATATCGAGCAAACCGTCCGGCACGTGGCCGGTGCGCATTGAATCCTCGATGAACTCCGGCAAACGCTCTTCCGCCCCGATTCTTTGCCGCAAATTGTTCGTGGAGCCCGGCCGCAGGGTTTCCACACTGTCGAGCGAAGCCATGGCTTGCTGCATGGCCGGATAAAAACGCTTGGCGCCCGCCTCCTGGCTCATGCGCACGAAAGCCGCGCCCACCAAGGTCTGCAATTCCGGTTCGCGCTCGATCGATAGCTGGTTGCCCAAGCGCTGAATCACGTCAATCAGCGCGCTGCCATCGCCGCTGCCGTAAAATTCCGCCAGGTCCGCCAAACCGATGGCTGTGGTGCGCCGGGCTTCCGGCGCCTCCAGGCCCACGCAGGCGGCGTATTTCGTCAAAATCTCATTGACTGTTTTGAGTTCTCCGCGGCGCAGCATCTCCTCGAGAAATCCGCGCACGTTGCGCGGGGGCACGCACCACGCCTCATCCGAAGTCAACACCTCTTTCTTGTTTTCTTCGGGAACCTGCTGCCAGAATTCCTGGTCCAGCAATTCGGTGTAGGACTGCACCTGAAGGCCGGCGCTGGCCATGGCTTCTTCCTGCTGCCCCAAAATCTTGCGCAACGCTTCGATTTCGGAGTTCATGCGGTCCAGCAACTGCTTCACCGCGTTCACGCGCAATTCGCCGCGCTCGTAACTGTCCAGGGCGAAGCGGATGGCCACATGCTCCGCCAGCTTCAACAGCATGGGCTTGTCCGGCTTGTCGTTGGGCGCCTGCGCGGCCAAACCCGCCAGGGCCTGCTGTAGAGTCACCTGAGCGCGCACGGGCAGGGTGGAAAGCCGCGATTGAAAGGCGTTCGCGTCCATGCGCGATTCGGGTTCCTTGCGCGCTTTACCCAACTGCGCAAACAGTCCAATCATCGAGCGAATATCGTCTTCGGCGACCGCGTAACCCCCCGCGCCGCCGCCGGCAACTCCGGATGGCATGCCGGGGACGCCGCCCAACACGCCTCCTTTGAACATTGCCGTGGCCGTCAGCCATTTGCCGGGTTCGCTCGCCGCCCCGGCGCCACCACCTGCACCACCGCCGCCGGGACCTCCGGGACCGCCAGTTCCTCCGCCGCCGAAACCACCACCACTCCCCGGGCCACCTTCTCCGCCATTTCCCCCGCCACCAGGGCCGCCGCCTGGACCGCTTCCGCCACCTGGACCGCCTGGAGCCCCGGAACCTGGGCCACCGGGACCGCTAGGACCTCCACTGCCGCCCGTGCCCGTTGTCGTGCTGGGTTTACCGGCCTCCCACAGACTTCCGCCGCCGCCCGTGCCGCCGCTCCAAGCCGCGCCCGCTCCACCGCCGGTTCCACCGCCTCCTCCGCCGCCGGGGCCAAATCCAAGGCCGCCTCCGCCGGGACCACCGCCGCGATTGCTTTCCGCGGCCAGGATGAGTTGCAGGAGTTTCTGAGGGTCTTCAAAGACATCGCGAAATTTGTCGCCTGCCGCGCCGAGCACCTTGGAGGTGAGCTGTGCCGCGACTTTGATCCCCGCCACCGAGCCGTCTTCGGCGACGAAACGAATTTCGTTGATTTTGATGCTGGGATCGCCAGCGAGCGCCGTTTTCAACTGTTCGGCAAGAGAGCTGGGTTTCGCATTGCCACTGGGAAACGCGCGGACAAAGCGGGCAAACTGCGGCTGCGTGAGACTTGGCGAGAAGTGAATGCTGGCGATGCCGGAGGTGGTGAGCAATTGCGCGAAACTTTTTTCCGCGGCCGCCGCTCCCAGCGGCACGCCGTCGAGCAATATCTGGTTGCCGGAGGCGCCGAGGAGCAAGCCGGTATCGGCGCTTTCATCCAGGGCGGCGCGCAACTCTTTCCATGCGGTCTCAAACTGCGCCATGGTGCGAACGTGGCCAAATTCATAGAGGCGTGCGAATTTCAGCAGAATGTTCAGGCTGCGAACAAACGCGCGGGCCGACTGTCTTGTATCTCCAGGCATTTCCGCGGAATTCCCCTCAGTGCCGCCTAAGCTTAACACTAGGCTGGCCGCCTCGTGGAAACAAGCCTCCTGCGGACGGATGTCGCCTTCTCACTAATACAATTATCGATTCGGTTCAACCCCTTCCTGAGATAGTTCTGCGGGTTGCTCTCCACCCGTCTCGTCAGTACAATTTCCATAGTCTAGCTAGTTAACTGACCTATCCCGGCTCCCTTCCAGGATGACTCGGGTTTCCAAGGACCCGTCGGCAGAATGGCTGAACACCAAACGCCAGCGCACTTGAAAGCCGAAATGCCGCAGATTCCCGGCGTTGGAGGCTCCGGGCCGCGCAAGCCCTCCTCCAATCCGCTGCTTCCTTTGATTATTGGCCTAGCCGTGCTCGGAATCGTGCTGATCGTAGCGGTGCGCTGGTTCTCGCGGTCCAAACCCGGCGAGCAGCCGACAGTCGAACAGGCGCCGCAGATCGAGGTGCCCCCGCCGCCGCCCGACCCCAATGCCGCGCTGCCACACGCCACGGAAACTGATCCGGTGATTGGCAGCATTGCGGACTTCGCCAAGCCGTGGACTTCGGCGAATTTCTTTATCCGCAACAAGCTGACCGGAGAGAACATTCCAGCCACCATCGTGCGGCTACCGGGGGGCTCGGCTACTTCGCCTACGGGCTATTGGGCGTTCTCCCGCAAAGCCCCTTATGGCAACTGCTTGTTGGAGTACGTCAGCGATCTCGACAAGCTGCGCAACGATTACGATTTCAAGCACGCCAACCATCCGCTGGTCGGCAACCCGTGCAGCCGCACGCTCTACGACCCGCTGAAAACCAGCAGCCTTCCTCCGGACAACATCTGGATTCGCGGCGCCATCGTACAGGGCAGCGACATTCGCCCGCCGTTTGGCGTGGAGATCAAGATTCAGGGAAAGCAGATATTGGCGATCCGGTCGGAATGAGGCAGTAGGGAGCGGCCGTTCGCCTTTGCACAGGGTGAACGAGTGACGAGAAACGACATTGCGGTGTAGTGGCCGGGGCGCTCGTGTCACGGGACGATTTTGTAGCTTGGGCCTTCGGGCCCGAGGGTTTCCAATGTGAATGCAGGATTGATGCTGACCGGGAAAGGCCTCACCCCTAAAAGGGGTGAGCTACATCACTGGTTTATCCGCCGGGCGCCGTTCTTCCGACTTCCTCGCCCATTTTTCCGGCGAGCATCATGGCGACCATTTTCTGATCGGCCCACCAGGACCACAGCGGATGCTCGAAGGTCGCCGGCTTGTTGTGCTCGATGAAGAAATGCGAAATCCAGGCCAGCGCGTAGGGGACAACCAGCGCCAGGGCAATCCACCACCACTCGCGCTTGAGGACCGCCGCGGCGAGAATCGCCCAGCCCGCCAGGGTTCCCACGCAATGCATCAGGCGCGTTTTGGCGTGGCTGTGGGCCCGCAGATAGACTGGCCAGAACTCCGCAAAGCTTCGCTGTGGCATCGCGTTCCTCCGCAAAGAAAATCGGGCGTGCCCTGGAAAAAGGCACGCCCGATTGTAATCCTGATTTGGTGAAAGTGCCGCTAGAACGTCAGCATCAACTGCATCTGCAAGACGCGCGGCGCGGAAACGGTGCGCGTTGCCTGACCGAACGTCGTGCTGTTGATGTTGAAGTCCGCCACACCCGATGTTCCATCCAGTGGAACCGCGAATACGGGGTGATTCAAGATGTTGAAGGCATCGGTACGGAAAGTGAGCTTTACTTTCGCGGTGATGTCAAACTCCTTTGACGCCGTCATATTCCAATCGAAATACGCAGGGGCATTGAACGCGAACTGTTGCAGGTTGCCGACGTCGCCGGGTTGCGGGTTGCAGAAACCGCCGGAAACGGCCGGGGTGCATCCGCCAAGCTGCGGCGAGGAAGGAGCGCCCGTGCCATCCGGGCTGACGAGTTTGGGGTTGATGATGAAGACCTGCCCAGTGGTCTGCACGAAGGTGCCCACGTCTCCGCTGATCTGGCCGTGGGTAAGGGTTGCAACCGCAGTGTTGGCAACGGAACGGAAGCCGCCCCGGTTAAAGGTCGCGTACTGCGACACGATCGAGAACGGCGCGCCGCTTTGCCAGGTGAAGATCGAGCCGGTTTGCCATCCGTTGACCAGCAAGCCCAGTGCACGATTCGGCGAGCCAAGGAACTTGTGGCCCTTGCCCATCGGCAACTCATAAGTAAAGTTGGCCTTGAACGCATGCGTCAGGTCGAATGGCGCGCGTGATCTCTCGAGGAAAGGCCGCGCGTTATCCAAGTAAGGCTGGAATTGGGTCTGTGAACCGCTGAAGTCGGTCATCACCTTGCTGAAGGTGTAGTTGGCCTGGAAATACAACCCGCGGCTGAAGCGCCGGCGAATTTCCACGACTCCCGCATTGTAGTTGGAGAACGAGGTGTTCTTCAGCAAGTCGCCGCCCATGATGTAGGGGTTGGGAAACCAATTGACGATGTTGCCCTGGCCTGGATACTGGCCGAGTCCGGTGTCGAACTCGAACGCATGGTAGGTGGCAATCAACTGGCCGATTTGTCCCTGCTGAATGTAGCTGTTGATGAACGGGACCCCAAGCGCGCCGCCGTAGATATAGTTGAAGAATGGAAGCGGGACACTGCCGGGGATACCGGGGTTATACGTCGGATCGAATACGCCGTTCTTTGCCAGGGCCAAGAAACCATTGCTCCGGGCATTCTGGAAATCCTGGAAAAAGGTATCGGTGGGGCAAGGAGCCGGGCCCAACCCATTGCAGACCGCAGTTGCGTTGATGTTCAACTGGTTCACGTCGATGGCGCGGAACAAACCCACACCGTGGTTTCCGATGTAGCTCACTTGCACGGAGGTGTTCCAGCCGATGTCCCGCTGAACGCTGAGGTTCCATTGCTGGACCTGCGGCGGCTTCAGATTCGGGTCGATGCCGTAGCCAGCTAGGCTCCCAATCGAGCCGCTGGTGTTCGTGGCATTGACGGCGTTGGTCTGGAAGTCGATCGGAATCTGGAACGGCGGAGCCTTTACGACGTTGGCCCCCATCGGATTGGAAACCGTTGGCCCGGCCAACTGCGAATTGGAGCTGGTGGCGCTCAGCCCGGTGTTTCCTGCGGCCGCGTTATTCGCGGCCGTGAAAAACTCGTCGTTTACGTAATTGATGCTGAAGCCAGCGCGAACCGCCGTTTTGCCGTCGCCAAACGGATCCCAGGCAACGCCGATGTTTGGCGAAAACGCCTTCCAATAGCCGTTGTACATTCCGCGGTAGCTGTTGCCGCTGGCGAAGTTGATGGTCGCATTCCCCAAGAGTTGCTGGTTGATGTTCGACCCCGACGGCACCTCCGGAAGCAGCACCAAGCCGTTCTGCTCGCCTACCGGAGCGTAGTAGTCCCAGCGCAAGCCGTAGGTGACCGTCAGCCGTGGATTGACTCTCCAGCTATCACCGGCATAAATCGCGAACTGGTTCTCCCGGTAATTGCGGTTTTCCGCCGCGACTTGATATCCGGAGGTTTGGCTCGTGGCATTAAAAGTCTGCGTCACCGAGCTGAGAATACCGGCAACGCTGGTCAGGAGTGCGGCGGCGTTACTATAGTCGGCGGTTCCGGCCTGATACGCCGACCCGGAACTTGGCATGTCCGATTGCTGGAAACCGCTTCCGTTGGCAGAGCTGAAACCCAAGGCGTAGGTTGGATAGAAACCGAACTCGTTCTGGTTGAAGATGGTGATGCGGCTTACCGATCCGCCGAACTTGATGGTGTGATTTCCCTTGGTGAAGCTGGCGTTGTCCAATCCGGTCCAGGTCCGCGTATTCCGCCCCTGTGGCAAGAAGTTGGGGTTGGGGTCGGTAAAGGGCAGAGTCGAGTCATCCAGGACGAAGCTTCCGAACTTCTGTCCGGTAAAGAAAAACGCCGGGGCCAGGTTGAAGCCGAAGCGCGCTTCATTGGTGATCGTCCCAGTCGGACTCCAGCGCCAGGCGAGGGAGAGGAATTTTTCGGAGTTGTTGTTGCTTACCAGCGGCACTGTGTCGTAGGAGGTATCGATGTCCGGCCGGTCGGTGACATCCCTGTTCCACGACCAAGTTCCGGTAATGGTGTTGTGCTGGTTCAGGTTGTAGTCCACGCGCCATCCATAATTGTCGCGGGTGTCGTTGTTACGCGCGTTCAACTGATAGCCCAGCAGGTTCACGCCGTCGCCCACGCGGGTGTTGTTGAACTTGGCCGCGGGGATTTCCTTGATGAGCGCCAGCATGGTCGGGTCAATGGCATATTGGAAGTTCTGGCCCTGGTTGCTGGTGAAGTTCAACAGATTAATGGTCTGGGCGCCAGCCGGGTCGGGGTTACCGTTCACGTCTCTCGGAGTGTAAGTGAAAGGGAGTGTGGGGTTGGCACTCGTCAGGGCATTGTAAATCGTCGGACTGATGACGGTCGTATTGTTCTGGAAGGTACTTTTGAGGCGCAGCAGTTCGTACCAGCCGTAAATGAACAGCTTGTCCTTCAGGACCGGGCCGCCGAGGTTTCCGCCGCCCTGGTTGCGGACCAGCTTTCCAAGCGGCACGCCGCTGGCATCGTTGAACCAGTCATTCGCGGCCCAGCCGTTGGTACGGTAGTTCCAGAAGCCTTGGCCGTGCCAGGTGTTGGTGCCCTTTGGCGTGACGATGCTGACCTGCGAAGAGCCGCCGCCGTTTTCCACGCCGGCGTTCTGGTCGATCACCGTGAATTCCTGCGCCTGGCTGCTGAAGGGCTGGTTGGGGCTGAAGTCCAGAGCATTTTCGCGAATGAAATTGTCCTGGATGTTGATGCCGTCCAGGGTCATGTTCGAGTAGGTGGTGCGCTGGCCGGCGATCACGGTCGTGGTTGGTCCATTGGGACCGCTGTTGTTCACTCCGGCTTCGAGGTTGAGGAGGTTCAGCGGATTCCGGTCGAGAATCGGAAGGTCTTCAATCTGTTTCTTTTCCACGGTGCTGGAGATTTCCGTGTCCGTGGTGTTCACCACTTCGGCGCCGGCTTCCACGGTGATCGTTTCGGTCTTGGCGCCGACTTCCAGCTTGATGGGCGGGACGGAATAGCTCGTTGCGGCGTCCAGCTTGATGCCGTCCACCACCGACGCGCGGAAATTCGCCGTGGTCACTGTCACACGGTAAACGGCGGCGTCAAGGCGCTCAAAGCGGAAGGCGCCGGTGGAGCTGGTAGTCGTTTCATAGGTGTAGTTCGTGCCAACATTGGTCAAGGCCACGTTGGCGCCTTCGACGGGCAGACCCTGCGGGTCCAGCACCGTGCCGACGATGGACGCCGTCGGCGCCTGGGCAAACGTGCCGGCGGCGCAGACTGCGCACAGCAACAGGACCAACAAAGCCCTAGTCAAATTCGGGTGGCTTACTGTTTTGCTTTTTTCCGTGAAATTGAAATTTGAGGCAAGACTTGCAAAAAAACGCCTAGAAAGATAAGCCATGCGGACATCCCCCCAAATGGTATAGCGCTAAGTTCGTACGCTTGTTGGCTTAGAATTGGCGCGATTCTAAGTTTTTGTGCAGACGGCAACCAACCACACTGCCAAGCATTTTAGCACTTACACTTCCAAAGGGAAGAGTATTCCACTACCCTGTGTCTAACTTAACTGGTTTTTTATCTAACGATTACAGAGTATTCTCCGGCATCCCATGGGGTTGGGAAACGGCTCCTCCCATTTTTTGTAGAAACCTACCGATTTCTCTATTCCCTGTCCCCCCAAACAGTTAGACTACCAAGCACAATGGCGCCCGCGCTTGGCCTATCTTCCCAACCTGCTTCGGTCTTTTCTGCCCCGAAGAATCGCGCCAAGTTGCGTTCTTCTTTCTCCTGCCCCATGATGAAGCTAGAAACCGGGACGCACCGGAAGAGCATCTTATTCGGCAACGTTGCCGCCCAGCGCAGCGCTGCTGGGAAATTTTCCGGGATCATTTCCGATCGCGGGATCATCTGGGAGGCCGCATGTTCCAACCGAAGTTGCTTGTCCCCGTACTTTCGCTGACGCTCCTCTGCTTTGCCTGCAATAAGCCGAGCGACGATTCCATTAGCACGGAAATCAAAGCGAAGATGTATTCGGAAGCTTCGCTGAAATCGGCGAGCGTGGACGTATCGACCAAGGATGGCGTAGTTACGCTGACCGGCCAGGTGCCAGACGACGCGGCGCGACTAGCCGCCGAGCAAATCGCTACGAAAACGCCGGGCGTGAAAACGGTTGTGGACCGCACGACGATGGTCCCGCCGCCCCCAGCGCTCGCGGAAAATATGGCTCCGTCCAACCCAGCGCCTGAGCGGGAAACGTCGCGGCACCCGGAGCGGAGCGAGCGCCAGAGTCGCAAGTCGGCTGCGCCCCCTCCTGCTCCTGCCCCCGCGCCGGTGGCACAGGCTTCGCAGACGGATACAAGTCCAGGTCCGCTGAACAACAGCGCGCCGCCCGCAGCGGCCGAGAAACCAGCGGCGCCGGCGCCTCCGCCGCCACCGAAACCGGTGACGGTGACGATTCCGGACGGCACGATCGTTACGGTGCGCACGATCGACGGCATCGACTCGAGCGTGAATCACGCCGGCCAGCTTTTCCAGGGTTCCCTGGACGCGCCGATCGTCGTTGGAGATCAGGTGGTAGTGCCGAAGGGCTTGAACGTATATATGAAGCTGACCGATGCCAGTTCCGCCGGAAAATTCAAGGGCGCGAGCGAACTGACCGTGGCGCTGGACAGCTTCACGTATCAAGGCAAGACTTACCAGGTGGTTTCCAGCGACGTGCAGGAAAAGGGCGCCTCGCGCGGAAAGCGCTCCGCCGCCGTGATTGGCGGAGGCACCGTGCTGGGCGCGCTGATTGGCGGGCTGGCCGGCGGCGGCAAGGGCGCGGCGATCGGCGCAGCCGTCGGCGCGGGCGGCGGCACCGCGGTGCAGGCGGCCACGCATGGCCAACAGGTGAAAATCCCATCGGAAACGCGCTTGGAATTCACGCTGCGCGATCCGGTCACGGTCACCTATTTTCCGAAGAAACATACTCCGCGTCCGAGCCCGGCTGCGAATTCGCCGGACTCCTCCGGGGATTCGACACCGCCGCCGGCGTCTTCGGACCAGCCGCCACAACAATAGAAATTGGCGTGAAAGGATGGCCCGCGAAACACGGCGGGCCATTTTTCCGTTCGCGGATTTTTATTTACTTCACACGTTTCCCGCTCCATTCTCTTAGGTCATGACTCCCATGACCCGCAGGACTTTTTTGCAGTCCACGGCCGGCGCATCGGCCGCGGCGTTTTCGCCGCACTTGTTACAAAGTCACGAGCCGCAGCTTCCCGCGGCATTTGCATCGCTGAAACCACTTGGCGAGCGCGTCAAAGCGGTAACGCCCGGGGAATTCCAGGGCCGCTTGCTGCGCGCGCAAACCCTGATGGCCGGGTCGCGTCCCGCGTTCGACGCCATCCTGGTGGGCCCCGGCACTTCGCTCTACTACTTCACGCGCGTCCACTGGTGGCTCAGCGAACGCCTGCTAGCCCTGGTCATCCCAAAATCCGGCCAGCCGCTTTTCCTTTGCCCCGCATTTGAAGAGGCTCGGCTGCGCGAATCGCTGGTATACCCGGCTGAGGTTCGCGTGTGGGAGGAGAACGAAAATCCCAGCAAGCTGCTCGCTGCGGCGCTCGCGGATCGCGGATTGCGCACGGGCCGCATCGGGATCGAACAGCGGCTGCCCTTCACGTTCTTCGATCATTTGCGGGCTGCCGCACCGGCTTATGAGTTCGTCTCCGCGGATTCTGTCACGGTGCTATGCCGCGCGCCGAAATCCCCGCATGAACTGGAATTCATGCGCCTGGCGTGCGAAGCGACGTGCAGCGTCTACAAACTGGCGTTTGAAAATTTAAAAGAGGGCATGACCGAGGAGGAGGTGAGCGAATGGGTCTCCGCGGGTTACGCCAGAATGAAGCTGCGCGGCGAAGCGATGGTGCTTTTCGGTCCCTCCGCCGCGTATCCCCACGGCAGCAAAGAGCGGCGCACACTGAGGGAAGGCGACGTGGTGCTGGTCGACGATGGCTGCGAGGTGGAGGGTTACTGGTCCGACGTGACGCGCACGGGGGTGTTCGGCAAGGCGTCGGAAAAACAGCAGCGGGCGTTTGAAGCGGTGCGCAAGGCGCAGGACGCCGCGCTCGACGCCGCCCGCGCCGGCCGCCTTTCCGGCTCGGTCGACGATGCCGCGCGCTCCGTTATCACCGCCGCCGGATTCGGCCCCGGCTACAAATATTTCACGCACCGCCTGGGGCATGGGATCGGACTGGACATGCACGAGAATCCGTATCTGGTGCAGGGCAGCGACACGCGCTTGCAGCCCGACATGACTTTCTCCAACGAACCTGGCATTTATGTTCCGGGGGAATTCGGCATCCGCTGCGAAGATTTGATGGCCGTTGAGCCGGACGGCCCGGCACAACTGCTCACACCGGGCTTCCAGCATTCCCTGGAGAAGCCGCTTGGCTGAAGAGTGCAATCGCAGACTGGCAATGGGAAAGGGGAGCGAAGCAGAGAACAGCGAGGCTTTTTCTGCGCCCTCCGCGTCTTTGGGATAGGTTTGCTTGGTTACTTCGTTGCATCCTGGCTTAGTTCGGCAACGAACTGAACGATGCGTTCCTCGGCCCAAAATCTTTCCGTTCCCGGCCACTTCGAAATGAAACCGCAGTGGCCACCATGCTGTGGCGTCACGAAGCGCACATTGGGGTTTTTGTCGAGTCCGGCGCGCACGAGGGCCTCGAACGGCACGAACGGATCATCTTTCGCGGTGATCACCATCATCGGCAGGCTCACGTCGGCGATGACGCGCTTCGCGCCGGCGTGCTGGTAATAATCCTCCGCGTCGCGATAGCCGAACTGCGGGGCAGTGATTTCATCGTCGAATTGGCGCACCGTGCGGATCGGGCCGAAACCATTCCGCGAGTAGCGCTGTGGAAACAGCTCGGCTTTGCGGCGATAGCGGGACAGCAAGCGACGCACAAAATGGCGCTGATAGAGAAAATTCTCCGCTTCTTCCAGGGCGTCGGCGCAAGCCGAAAGATCGATCGCCGGGCAAACGGCGCAGACACCGCGCAACTCCTTTGGCGGCGCCGCGCCCCATTCGCCGGCCATCTTGGAGACGAGGTTTCCGCCCATGGAATAGCCCGCGAAAAAAATCTGTTCGAAACCCTCGTTGATCAATTCGAGAAGCACGGCCCGGTAATCGCCGCTCATGCCGCTGTTATAGAGCGTCGGAGTCAGCCGCTCCGTGCCGCCGCAATTGCGCTGGTTCATGCGCACGGCGTGGTATCCGCGCGCCCAAGCCTTCTCCGCAATGCCGAGCATGTAATTGGACTCGCTGGAGCCTTCCAGCCCGTGGAGGATCACGATGACCGGCAGATGTTTAGGCTTATCGGGTTGCCAGTGGCAAACACCCTTCAAGTGGGTTTCGGCATCGGCGCGAAAGAATCGTTCTTCGCCCGCGGGCAGCGCAAACTTGCGCGGGACAAACGCCCCCGCAATGGTCTGCAAATGCGCGTTGCGCAGCCACCCGTGCGGCTCAAATGGTCTCCCGGCGTACATTCGTTCCACTTTATCAGCTTCCGGCGCAACTTGACCGGCCCGCGCCCCGGCCCCTAGAATAGAAGTTTCACCGTGACGCAAATTTTCGATTTGTTGAAATTATCCTCCAGCCCAGTGGCCACCCGCTGGGCTGCGCTGTTTCCGGGCGCAAGCAACGGTGACTGGGAAATACGCGATTGTCTAAAGCGCAGCCAGGACTGGCCGTGTTGGAAGGGCCGGTCTAAAGACCGGCCAGTAGACAAAACATTCACAGCGAGGCTCTCATGATTGACGGTCCGATCTCAGAAGGTCTTACGTTTGACGACGTGCTGCTGCTGCCGGGCAAATCCTCCGTGCTGCCCACCGAGGTCGACACCACCACGCACTTCACCCGGAAGCTGACGCTGAATGTTCCGCTGGCCTCGGCGGCCATGGACACGGTGACGGAATCTCGCCTGGCCATCGGCATCGCGCGCCAGGGCGGCATCGGCATCATTCACCGCAATCTTCCGATCGACCGGCAGTTCGAAGAAGTCGACCGCGTGAAGCGCTCGGAATCGGGGATGATCGTGGACCCGGTGACCATTTCGCCGGACATCACCATCCGCCAGGCGCTTGACATCATGACCAAGTACCGCATTTCCGGACTGCCGGTGACCCGCGGCACCCGCCTCACCGGCATCCTGACGAATCGCGACCTGCGCTTCGAAAAAAATCACACGCAGCTCGTCGGCCATGTAATGACCAAGGATAACCTGGTCACCGTTCCCGTCGGCACCACCCTGGAGGAAGCGGAGAAAATACTCCAGAAGCACCGAATTGAAAAACTGCTGGTGGTCGACCAAGACTTCAATCTCAAGGGCCTGATCACCGTTAAGGACATCCAAAAGAAGCTCGAATATCCGCGCGCCGCCAAGGACGATCACGGGCGGCTCACCGTTGGCGCGGCCGTCGGGGCCACCGGGGATTACCTGGAGCGGGCCGTGGAAATGGCCAAAGCGAAGGCCGACGTGCTGGCGATCGACACCGCCCACGGGCACACCGAGCGCGTGATGGAAGCGATCAAGGCGATTCGCCATCGCCTGCCGGAAATGCAACTGGTGGCCGGGAACGTGGCCACCTTCGAGGGAGCGCGGGATCTCATCTCGCTTGGCATTGACGGGCTCAAGGTGGGGATAGGACCGGGCTCGATCTGCACGACGCGCATCGTCACCGGCGCGGGGGTACCGCAAATCACCGCCATCCTGGAAGCATCTAAAGCCGCGAAAGGCACGGGGGTTCCAGTCATCGCCGATGGCGGCATCAAGTATTCGGGCGACATCACGAAGGCGATCGCCGCGGGGGCGTCGTGCGTGATGATCGGGAGCCTGTTTGCGGGCACCGAGGAATCGCCCGGGGAAACGATTCTTTACCAAGGCCGCACGTTCAAGTCGTATCGCGGCATGGGTTCGACAGGAGCGATGGAAGCGGGTTCCGCGGACCGCTACGGACAAGAAGGCGCGGAACGCGGGAAGTCGGTTCCGGAAGGCGTCGAAGGGCGCGTCGCCTATAAGGGCCCGCTCAGCGGTCTCACCGACCAACTCGTCGGCGGCCTGAAGAGCGGCATGGGCTACGTCGGCGCCCGCAATCTCGAGGAACTTGCGGATATCAGCAAGTTCCTGCGCATCACCGCTGCGGGCCTCCGCGAGTCGCACGTGCACGACGTGGTGATCACCAAGGAAGCGCCGAACTACCGGATGGAGTGAGAAGAGTGACTGGCGAAAAGCCGAGTGCTGAGGTGTCTGGAACGCGGAAAGTTCGCTGATGAAGGTGCCGGCTTAGTGTATCCCAACACTGCGTCAACTCCTGCGTTACACTAAATCGAGGATCCTACTCCCGAATGGCTGCTTCCGAACCCTGGCGAAATCCGTCCCCAGCTCCCAAGTTCGATGAGGTACGCTATCACGTGCGGCCGAAATCCCTGCTGCCTCCGTGGCTGATGGCTTGGCTGCCCGCCATTATCTGGTCCGGAGTGATCTTCCTTCTTTCCACGGACACATTTTCCGCGTACCACACGGACACGGTGATCGAGCCGATCCTGCGCTGGTGCTATCCCGCGTTCTCCGACGAGAGGATCGATCAAGTCCATTACCTCATCCGCAAGTGCGCGCACTTTACGGAATACTTCATTTTCTTTTCGCTGGTGTATCGAGGGATTCGCGCGGGACGCGAGGGATGGCGCTGGTCATGGGGCCTGGGGGCGTGGTTTATTGCCGCCGTGTATTCCTGCCTCGATGAGATTCACCAGTCATTTGTGGCCTCGCGCACCGCGTCGCCGTGGGACTCGCTGCTCGATTCGACCGGAGCGTTCGTGGCCTTGTTCGTCCTTTTCGCGATTTACCGCTTTTTCCGGCGCGATCACTTCGCCGCATGATTAGGCGAGGATGGCGCGCGCGGCAAAGAGCGCGGAACAGGCTCCGGCCCTGTAAATGCGCAGGACTTCGGGATTGCTTTCCCCGTCCGAGTGAACTAAAAACATTGCGTCGCCATCGACTTCAAGCGGTTCGGTGCCACCCATGAAAACACTTCGCGTTGCCTTGCTAACTCCCCTGCTACTCTTCGCGGGAATCTTGTGCGCGCAAACGACCTCCGCGCCAAAACCGGTGAAGGCGGTGAAATTCGGCAAATTGTGGGACGCGCACGGGAAGTTGTGGTCCAACGCCATCGTGATCGTCGAGGGCGATCGCATCAAAAGCGTCACCACCGACGGGGCGGAAATTCCCTCCGGCGCGGAGATCATCGACCTTTCGAAATTCACGGGACTGCCCGGATTGATTGACGTGCACACGCACCTGACGCAATACACGGACGAAACTCCCGGGAAGCCGATGCTGAAACAACTGGTGGACAATCCGCCGGCGGTGGAAGTGTTTCTGGCACGGAAAGGGGCGATGCGGACGCTGGAGGCCGGGGTGACCACGGTGCGCGATCTGGGTGCGGATCAATACGAAGACATCGCGATGCGCGACCTGATCAACCGCGGGGAGATGATCGGGCCGCGGATGTTCGTGAGCGGCTACGGATTGACGGTGACGAGCACCGCGTTCAAGCCGGGCTTTCAGCCGCCGCAGGGCGGGATCGCGGACGGCGTGCCGGAGGTCTTAAAAGCGGTGCGGCAGCAGGTGGCGGCGGGAGCGGACGTGATCAAGATGTACGCGTCGACGGGAACCGACGACGACACCACGCAATTCGAGACCTACTCCTACGACGAAATCAAAGCCGCGGTGGACGCGGCGCACCGGTTCGGCAAGAAAATCGCGATTCATTCGTATGGGCCGGATGGGGCGCGCGACGCGGTGCGCGCGGGAACCGATTCGCTGGAGCACGCGACGGACATGGACGACGCGACGATCCAGGAAATGGCGAAGCGCGGAACGTTCTACGTGCCGACGATCGATCACAACCGCTATTACCTGGACAACTGGCAGAAGATTGGCTACGCGGATGGCTTTCAGGCGAAAACCAGGGCGTTCATCGAACGAAATTTAGAAACCGCGCGGAAGGCGCACAGAGCGGGCGTGAGATTCGCGATGGGGTCGGACGCGATTTACACCATGTTTGGCGAGAACACGCGGGAACTCGGGTGGTTCGTGAAGGCGGGAATGACGCCGGAGGAGGCGCTGCGCACGGCGACGACGAACGCGGCGGAACTTTTAGGCAAATCGAATGAATTGGGTGCGGTTGGCGCGGGATATGAGGCGGATTTGGTGGCAGTGGAGGGGGATCCGTTGGCGGATATTGACGCTGCGATTTATCACGTGAAATGGGTAATGAAGGGCGGCGAGGTGGTGGCGGATAAGCGGTGAAAGGTGACTCGCAACGAGTCGAAGCGGCCGTGGCCGGTGGCGGCCGGGAAAATCGCTTCACGGCTGTAAACGGCCGGGAGTTCTGTGAAACGAGAAGCGCGTGAATTCCGCCATGCGACCTGTTTCTGAATAATTTCTGTCTTCCGTTTCCTTTTTTCGCCGACACACTTCCGGGCATAACCACACGGCATTTTCCCTCATCGAATATGCGCAGGGGGTTCGTTTGGACTCGAAGGAATCAGCATGCGTTTCAAAATCGCCATTGCCGCTACCATCATTCAGTCGTTCCTGCTGTTGGTACACCTGTTCTTGTTTGGGACCTGGGTGGCGCTACACGGCGCGCCGCGGCAGCCTTGGCTGAATGTGATGAAAATTACGTTTGTGCTGCTTTCGGTGAGTTTTGTCGCGGCGACGCTGGTGGCACACCGATATTTCAACGGGCCCGTGCGCGTATTTTACCGGCTTGCGAGCATCTGGCTGGGATTTGTGAATTTCGCGGTGCCCGCGGCGTGCCTGGCGTGGATTGCGGTGGCGGCGACGATCGTCTTCAATCTGCCGTTCGGCCAAACGCGGATCGGCGAGTTCTTCCTGGGACTGGCGCTGCTCGCAACGGTCTATGGGCTGGCGAACGCCGCAAGGTTGCGCATCAAACGCGTGTCCGTGAAATTGCCGGGGCTGCCGGAATCCTGGCGTGGCCGCGTGGCCGCGCTGGTCACCGATACGCACCTTGGCCACATCAAGGGGCGCCGCTTTCTATCCCGCATCGTCACCGCCCTGCGGCAACTGCGCGCCGACGTGGTTTTCATCAGCGGCGATCTTTTCGACGGGACGCAGGTGGACGCGCATGGCCTGGTGGCGCCGTGGAAGCACCTCTCCCCGAAGTTCGGCTCGTACTTCGTGAGCGGGAATCACGACGAATTTGCCGATCATGGGCGCTATCTGGAGGCGATTCGCAGCTCCGGCATCCGCGTGCTGCACAACGAAACCGTGGACCTCGACGGCCTGCAAGTGGTGGGCGTACCTTATCACGACACGGCGAATCCGGAGAGGTTCCACTCGGCGCTTTCGAACGCAGAGCTCGATCCGAAGCGCGCGAGCGTGCTGCTTTCGCACGTGCCGCATCGCCTGCCCATTCCGGAAAAGCATGGAATTTCGCTGCAGCTATCCGGGCACACCCACGGCGGACAGATCTTCCCTTTCACGTGGTTCACCTCCCGGATCTTTGGCGCCTATACCTACGGGCTCAGCCGGTTTGGGGACCTGCTGGTTTATACCTCGAGCGGCGCCGGCACGTGGGGACCTCCGCTGCGCGTTTGTACGGCGCCGGAAATCGTGCTGATTCACTTCGAGTAAGGGAGAACGCGAAGTGGCGAAAAACACGCAATTTTTGTATGTGTGGCAAATGCAGGACTTATCAGCGAGCTCCTCGTATGTGTGGCAAACAAAGAGGTTATTTTGCGGCGGGGTTTAACGGCGGGGATTCGTGCGCGGGGAAGTTGCGTTCGAGGATGTGGTAGAGCGTGTCCACATCTCGAGGAGTGACGCGAGCGGAGAGCGGGCGTCCCTTGAGGAGGAAATCGAAGAGCTCGGGAGAGTTTGACGAAGGATTGCAGGGGCTTGCGTCTGCGCTTGCATTTGGGGGAGCGGGAGCGCTAGGCGGGTGAGTGGTTTGCGGAGAAGGAGCGGGAGATTCGGCGGGGGTTTTTCGAGCGGGAGGAGCAGAGGGGGAGGGGTCCATTCGGGGGTCGATATAGTCTTCGTGTTCCTGATATAGGGAACGGATGGTGTTGCGAAGGCTGGTGAGTTCGAAGGTTCGGGAAAATTCAGAGGAAGTGTCCGGCATGGTTTTGCGCAGGGATTCAATGATGCGAAGGAGAGAATTCGAGAGTTTAGGGGAGATGCGGCCGCAAGAGACTTCGACGAGAAGGCGAACGAGGACGAAAGTGAGGTTGGTGCTGGCGATTTTGGGATGACAGAGGGGCTCGAGAATGGACTCGACGGACTGCTCGTGCAGCTTGGCCTGGAGGAGTTTGCGAGCGTGGGCGGAGCAAAGGCCCGCGCCATCGGGCGCACCGGGCAAACGACAGCGGCGGCCGTCAGAGAAGGTGAAGGCGCACTGGGAAGCGCGGGCATCGGGACTGAGTTTAGGCATGAGATAGCTCCTTAGCGAAAGATTTGGGGGAAAAAGAAAAAGCCCGCGACGTGGGAACGCCGCGGGCACAGTTTTCTACAGGAGTAAGGTACGATCTTGCCAACCCGGTTGTCAAGCCTCTTTTTGATGGAGGATTGGCCAGGGGAAGGCAGCGGCAGCGGCTTGCAAATCGCGGGTTCCCCAGAGAAGATAGCGCGAACCGATATGGCAACTTCCAGGTCCGCGCCGCGCGAGGGCATTCCTCCCCGTTTGTTCATTGTGGTTGTGCTACTGGCGCTTTCGCTGTTCATCAATTACATCGACCGCGGGAATCTCTCCATCGCCGCACCCATGCTGAGAGATGAGCTGAAGATTTCCGCTTCGCAGCTTGGCCTGCTGCTTTCGGCATTTTTCTGGACGTACGCCGGCCTGAATCTTTTCTATGGATGGCTGGTGGACCGCGTGAATGTGAACTGGCTCTTCGCAGGCGCGTTCCTGCTGTGGTCCGCCGCGACGGCCGCCACCGCGCTGGTGCACACCTTCGCGGCGCTGTTTGCCTTGCGGCTGCTGCTGGGGATTGGCGAGGCGGTGGCATTTCCGGCCTACAACAAGATCCTGGCGCTAAATTTCACCGAAGAGCACCGCGGCCTGGCGAATTCGATCCTGATGATCGGGCTGCTGGTTGGCCCCGGCTTTGGCATTCTGGCTGGCGGGTACCTGATGGGGCGTTACGGATGGCGGCCGTTCTTTCTGGTCCTGGGGCTGGCGAGCATGCTGTGGGTATTGCCGTGGGCCAGGTGGATGCCGGAAAAACACCACGCCGCGGCAGATGAAGCGAAGGGGACCGTGAAGCTGCTGGAATTTCTGGCAAAGCGCTCGGCGTGGGGAACCTGCCTGGGGCTTTTCTTCGGAAACTACGTGAACTATTTCCTCATCACCTGGCTGCCGTTTTTCCTGGTGCGAGAACGGCACTTTTCGATGAATGACATGGCGAAAATCGGTGGGCTGGCGTATCTCCTCGGAGGCTTGACTTCTCCGCTCTGCGGGTGGCTGGCGGACCGCTGGATCGCCGCGGGAGGCCCGCCGACGGTGGTGCGCAAAGCTTTCTGCGGGGGAGGAATGGCGGCCTGCGCGGTGTTTCTCTCGCTGGCGGGGAGCGTCGACTCCCGCCACGCGGTGATTGCCCTGATTCTGAGCGTCATGGCTTTTTCGGTGACGGCGTCCAATCATTGGGCGGTCAGCCAGACGCTGGCGGGGCCTTCAGCCGCGGGGCGCTGGGTGGGCTTCCAGAACTTCTTCGGCAATTTTTCGGGAATTGTCGCCCCGGCCTTGACCGGCTTTGTGCTGGACCGCACCGGCCATTTTTATTGGGGCTTTGCGATCGCAGCAGGCGTGGCCCTGGGCGGCGCGGCGAGTTGGTTCTTTGTGGTCGGCCGGATCGAGCAGGTGGAGTGGGGAGGCAAATCGGGCGCGCCGGCCTGAGCCCTGCTACAGGCTCCGGACACTCAAGCCGGGCTCAGGGAAAACCCGCCGATCTAAAGGTCGGCCACTACAAGACGGCGGCGTGAGCGCGCCGAGGTGCTACGCGCGGGGCGTGCGACAGCGGTGGTTGGTCGGAAGAGCAAAGGAGTGGCCGATCTAAAGTTCGGCCACTAGAAAAACCTCTGAATCGCTATAGGTGGCCAATCTGAAGTTCGGGCAGTACAAAAAGAAGGGTCAGGCCCGGCAATGAGACTTTGCTTGCGTGACGTGGGTCACGGCGGGGATACGCACCCGCTCGTAGATTCTGCCGCATGGGCGGAGCGGACCAACCTGACCGCGCGGCGTGGCTGCAGGGGCCGGCGGCGCACTGCAATCCTCAACCGGGAAAAACGGAGAATCCGTGGCGGCTGATCTTGCTGGGTCCGCCGGGAGTGGGCAAAGGCACGCAAGCGGAGATGCTGCATCTGCGGCTGCATGCCTGCCATTTGTCCACCGGGGACGTGTTTCGCGCGGCGGGTGCACGCAAGGAATGCGACCTGAGCCCGGCGATGAAAGCAGCGCTGGAATACATGCGGCGCGGCGACCTGGTGCCTGATTCGATCGTCTGGGAAATGGTGCTGGAGCGCAGCGGCTGCCTGCGCTGCGGTGGCGGTTTTCTGCTGGACGGATTTCCGCGGACGATTCACCAGGCAGAATCGCTGAAACGCCTGATGGAGAATCAGAACATCCCGCTGCACGCGGTGGTGAATTACGAACTGCCGCAGGGCGACATCGTGCAAAGATTGAGCGGGCGGCGCACCTGCAAGGAGTGCAAGGCGGTGTATCACGTGACGGAACGCCCGCCGAAAATCGCGGACGCTTGCGACCGGTGCGGCGGCGCGCTGTTTCAACGCGAAGATGACCGGCCGGAATCGGTGAAGGTGCGGCTGGAAGCGTATGAGGAAAAAACGGCGCCGCTGACCGAGTTTTATCGCGGGATGCGAGTGCTATTGCCGGTCTCCGCCACGGGCACACCGGAAGAAATCTGCGAACGAACCGTTGCCGCCCTGGAAGCGCGAAAAGCAAAAACGCCGGCGACCGGCGTTCCACACTCCTAGGCAGGATGGGCAGTTGCGGACGGGCGGGAAGGAACCTTCAAAGCGGGACGATCAACTCAAACCCGGTCAGAAGACAGACGGCAGCAAGGACCGCCGAGATAGCCACAGTAACGATCTTGGCCTTGTGCCGCGACCACATATTCAACCCGGAATATACGCGCCATCGGAATGTTCACGCAAGTCCGAGCAACGCAAGGAGTTTGTAGTGGCCAGACATTAGATTGACCACATCGCTTTCCACGGCGGAACAAAGCCCCGGCCGCGCTGGGCAGAAATCATCCAGTCGATGGTTTGCGAGCCGGAGAACGCATATTCCTGGGGCTGCGCAGAAAGCCTCATACGTACCGGATTGTTCCAAATGTAATAGGCCACAGGCTCAACATCTTCGGCCTTGCGCAAAATATGTTCGTAGAAGCTCATTTCCCAAAGGTACCGGCCGTAATTCACATGAAAGAGGAAAGCTGTGCGGCTCTTGGACTCTTTCATCCGGCGCAGGAAATTGGAATTCACCTCGCGCCCGTGAACCAGAAAGTGAATGTGGTCCGGCATCACGCAGTAGGCGTGGAGCAGAAATCCCAGCTTGACAGTTTCCTCCAGCAAAATGGCCAGGACCGTTTGGGCGACGTCAGCGTTGGCAAGGTGGGGGCAGCGGTTATTGCAGCAGACGGTGGCGAAATAGATGTTATGGCCTAGATAGGTGGCGGAGAAAGGCGGGTGGATTTGCGGTTCGCTGGCATGATAATCGAGAAAGTATATTACGCATACGTATACCGTGCAAATCCAGGGGATGAGAAGATCGGAGAGGTGGCGGATCTAAAGTTCGGCAACCACAAAAAGACGGAAATAGGTGCACGAAGGCGTCGTGCCCTTCGCAAACCTCAGGGCAACACGCCGACCGGACATCCACCTTTAAAATACGGGTTAGATTTTGACGCCCCAGAAGCCGGCGTCAGGCTGATCGAGAGCGATGCCCACCTCCCAAGCTTCGTGACCGCGCCACACGACCTCGCCGCTGGTGCTGCGGCCGGTTTCGGGAAGGACAAGCTTGACCTGACGGCGCAGGGGCACGTCGGCGCCAATCACGGCCATGCAGCCGGAGTGGCTGACATCCACGGTGAGACCGTTGGCGGTGCGGCGCGCTTCGCCTTCATCCCACTCCAGGCGCAACCGCAGGCTGGCCGTCGCGCGCTTGTGGGAGCGCATGCTGGCCCAGCGCTCGGCAAGCTGCTTGTTGTGTTCCGCCAATGTATCCGGAGTAAAAGTGGACATGGAAGACCTCACGGAGAGTAGACGTTCGGGGAAGGGCCTTCCTTAAGCTAGACCGGTGCAGACCGGGCGTCAATGGTACTCGAGGAGAAATGTGCCGCTCCGTGCTACCAGAGGCAACCGGAACGCCAGGGGCGGAGCGCCTCCTGATTCGCGCCCAGGATGGGCTGAATCTTATCCTAAAGCTGCTCGATGGTGACCGGCTAGAAGAGGTAAGCGCGGGCCCTCGCATCCATGGAGCGGAGGAGGACGGCCTTCGAAGTGGGCTTGGTGATGGCGACTACCGGCGTGTTTTCGGCGCCGCGGAGGTAGGTAAGCGCTTCGAAGGGCTGGAGGCCGTCCATGATGGGCATGTCGATGTCCGTGAGGATGAGATCGAAACAGTGGCGGCGCACCGTGGCAAGGGCTTCGCGGCCGTTGCTGGCTTCGGGAATATAACCGATCTCCAATTCCGTGCGCTCCCAGGAATGACGGAAGATTTTGCGGAAGAATCGACGACAACGAGGATTTTGTGCTCCTCCACAGAGACTCTCCTGGCAGGACGACGAGAAGTCCCAAGACGCCCGAGGGAGGGTGTTTCGTCTTGCCGAAGTACACCGGAAAATTCGCCGGAGTCAATGAACCGAAGGATTTTTTCGCGGAACGAGAAAACGAATGGCGAGCAGGGGCGGAGTGTTCGGAATCGAAACATTGACGGCTCGGAAGCGAGACGGGCATGGTAGCGCGGGATTTCAGGCCCGAGGGTTTTGCAAAGTAGCAAAGCGATGCGCCAGCGCCGGGAAAGGGCTCCGCCCGAAGGGGTGAGCTACAGGTCAAAAAGGGCCGGGAAGAAGCGTTAGCTCTTGGATTCAGCGGCTTCTTCGAGCTTGGACTTTTCTTTCTTTTCCTTTTTCTTGAACTCGTAGCCGACGAGTTCGAGAATGGCGACCTTGGCACCATCGCCCACGCGGATGCCCGCGGGGATGATGCGGGTGTAGCCGCCGGCGCGATCGGCAAACTTCGGGGCGATCTCGCTGAAGAGCTTCTGCGTGGTGGCCGGGGTCATGAGATAAGCCGCCGCCTGTCGCCGCGCAGCAAGGGTGTCTTTCTTGCCGAGGGTGATGATTTTTTCGGCGACGGGCTTGGTGGCCTTGGCGCGCGTGAGCGTGGTGGTGATGCGGCCATGCTCAAAGAGATTGGTGACCAGGTTGCGCAGGGTGGCGCGGCGGTGCCACGGATTGCGTCCGAGTTTGGAGCCAGACTTCAGATGTCGCATATTTCTTGTTCCTCAAATTTCTGCTACTAGCGGGACCGCCGCTTTGGACGGTCCCTAGCCATAACATCGTGTAATCGGTAGTCAATAATCAGTGCGAGCGATTCTTACTTGCGACGCACAACGCAAGACTTGCAACTTGTCACAGGCCGATGGATTCGTCGGTGCTCGGCGGAGCGGTCTGGCTGGGGAGCGGCGGCCAAATGATGCGGCCATGCTCATCGAACTTCATGCCCAGGCTGAGGCCCATCTTCACCAGAATATCCTTGATCTCGTTGAGCGATTTCCTGCCGAAGTTTTTGGTCTTCAGCATTTCGTTTTCGCTTTTCTGGACGAGCTCACGAATGGTCTGGATGTTGGCATTCTTCAGGCAGTTGTAACTGCGCACGGAAAGTTCAAGTTCCTCGACGGAGCGGTCCAGGTGCTCGAGGCGGGGATCGTGCACGATGTCCTGCGGCAGTTCGACGTTTTCGGGCGGCTCGTCGATGTTGATGAAGATGATCATGTGATCCTTCACCAGCTTGGCGGCCAGGCCAATGGCGTCCTGCGGGGTGATGGCGCCGTTGGTCCAGACTTCGATCATCAGCTTTTCGTAGTCGGTCATCTGGCCGAGGCGCGCGGCTTCGACGGAGTAGTTGACCTTGCGCACGGGCGAGTGAACGGAGTCGACCGGGATGTAGCCGATGGGCAGATCCTCGTCGTAGTTGCGGTCGGCGGCGACGTAGCCGCGGCCGTTCTTGACGCGCATCTCGATCTGGAGCTTGCCGCCTTCGCTGACGGTGGCGATGTATACGCTCTTATCGAGCACGGCGAAATCGGCGTCTTCCTCGATGTTGGCGCTGGTGACGACGCCGGGCTGCTCGACGTTGAGATAGATGGTCTTGGGCAGGTCGTTGTTGAGCTTGATCGGGACCTGCTTGAGGTTGAGGATGATGTCGGTGGCATCCTCGACCACGCCGGGGATCGAAGAGAACTCGTGCAACACGCCTTCGATCTTCACCGCGGTGATGGCCGCGCCCTCGATGGAGCTGAGGAGCGCGCGGCGGAGAGCGTTGCCAACCGTGGTGCCCCAACCGCGCTCAAACGGCTGGGCCGAGAAACGGCCGTACCGTTCGGTGAGCGATTCGAGCTCCGGGGCGAGACGCTTCGGTTTCTGAAATCCCTTCCACATCGTGTTCCTTCCTTCTGGGCGGGTTGTGGCCGCCCGGCAAACCATACGAGCTGTTAGCCTATAGCCGTCAGCCAACAGCAAAAAATCCCGATGAACCACCGCGAGCTATCGGCTCATAGCTAACGGCTGATGGGTGCCTTACTTCGAATAGAGCTCGACGATCAGTTGCTCGTTGATCGGCGGCGTCTGGACATCTTCGCGCTTGGGCAGAGCGACAACCCTAGCCTTGAAGTGCTCGCGGTCCTGCTCGAGCCAGGGCACCGCGCTCTGGCTCTGGGCGACGTTGCGCGCTTCGAGGATCATGGCGTTTTCGTGCATTTTGTCCTTGATGGCGACTTCCTCGCCCACGTTGACCTGGTAAGAAGGAATGTTGACCTTCTTGCCGTTGATGCGGACGTGTCCATGGAGGACAAGCTGCCGGGCCTGCGCGCGCGAGGAGGCGAGGCCGGCGCGCCACACGACGTTGTCGAGGCGGCGCTCCAGCATGATGATAAGGTTTTCGCCCGAAGGACCCTTGAGGCGGACCGCTTTTTCAAAGTAATTGCGGAACTGGCGCTCGAGGAGGCCGTAGGTGCGTTTCACTTTTTGTTTTTCGCGCAGTTGGAGGCCGTAGCCCGCCACCTTCGCACGCCGTGACTGCCCGTGCTGCCCCGGGACAAAGTTGCGCTTTTCAATGGCGCACTTGTCGGTGAAGCACCGCAGTCCTTTTAAAAAGAGTTTCTGCCCTTCCCGACGGCACAGGCGGCAAACTGCATCTCGATGTCTAGCCAACTTCGATTCTCCCTTCCACTTCAGGTGACGACCGGTTTACAGGTTGGCAACCCTTCTTCCCGGTCCAAACTGTTCCAAGTTATAAGCTCGAGGCGTCGGGCTTATCGCTTGGAACTTAACACTAACAACCTCGGTCTGGCCGATCTAAAGTTCGGCCACTACAAGAACTGGCAGAGACAGGCGAAAGCCTGTGGTACGTCAGACGCGGCGGCGCTTGGGCGGACGGCAGCCGTTGTGGGGAATCGGCGTAACGTCGCGGATGGCGACGATGTGCAATCCGGCGGCCGCCAGGGCGCGCACCGCGGATTCGCGGCCGGAGCCCGGGCCCTTCACTTTCACTTCCACGCTCTTCATGCCGAACTGGTCGCGGGCACCGGTGGCGGCATTCAGAGAAGCCTGTTGCGCGGCGTAGGGAGTTCCCTTGCGGGAGCCCTTGAAACCAATGGAACCCGCCGAAGAGATGGTCAGCACGCGCCCATCGGGATCGGCGATGGTGATCTGCGTGTTGTTGAAGGAAGCGGAGATGTGCACGATGCCGTGAGGCACGGTGCGGCGCTCCTTCTTCTTCTTGAATTCCTTCTTCTTGCCCTTGGCGGCGGGTTTCGCCGACGCGCCAGCTTCCGGTGCTGCGTTTTGCTGCTCTTTTGCCACGATGAACTCCCGTAATCAGTAATCAGTAATTGGTAACCAATCATCAGTTTCGGATAGTGGCCGATCAAAAGTTCGGCCACTACACGTGAGGCGGGCCACGAACCTTTAGCCCTTCTTGCCCTTGATCTGCTTCTTGCCGGCTACGGCACCGCGGCGCGGGCCCTTGCGGGTGCGCGCGTTGGTGTGGGTGCGCTGACCGCGAACGGGGAGGTTGCGCCGGTGACGAATGCCGCGGTACGCCTGGATTTCGATCAGGCGGCGGATGTTCATCTGGATCTCCTTGCGGAGATCGCCTTCGACGCGGCCTTCCTGCTCGATGACCGTGCGGATGCGGTTGACTTCATCTTCGGTAAGGTCGCGGATCTTTTTGCTGAAATCCACGTTGGCCTTTTCGGCGATTTCCTTCGCGCGCACCTGGCCGATCCCGTAGATCGAGGTCAACCCGATCCAGAGACGCTTTTGCGGCGGAAGATCAACACCTGCGATACGTGCCATGTTTCAGTTCTCCAGTCCTTGCAACTCTGCCGAACACCCTCAGACCTAAAGGCCTGAGCTACCAAGCTATCCCTGGCGCTGCTTGTGCTTCGGGTTGGTGCAGATCACCCGAACCACGCCGCGGCGGTGGATCACCTTGCATTTGTCGCAAATCTTTTTGACGCTTGCGCGAACTTTCATGCTGCTTTGCTCCCTTCCAAACCGGCCGATCTAAAGTTCGGCCACTAGAAACGCTGGATTGCCCGCCACCGGCTATTTGTATCGGTAGACGATGCGACCGCGCGTCAGGTCGTACGGCGAAAGCTCGACGGCGACCTTGTCTCCGGCGAGGATACGGATAAAATTCTTGCGCATCTTACCGGAAACATGCGCGAGGACCTGGTGCTTATTTTCCAGCTCGACGCGGAACATGGCGTTCGGCAACGGCTCGATCACCGTGGCCATCACTTCAATGGCGTCCTCCTTGGGATTGCCGGAGTCGCCTTTCTCTTTTTTCTCGAACGGCTGTTTGGCCATTTCCAGTGATCAGTGATCAGTGATCAGTTCTGAGTAAAAGAGCTGCGCACTGACGACCTAAAACTCCTTTGCTCCACTCGCTGAGATCCTTCGGCCAAACCCCAGCCTCAGGACGACAACGGATGGCTTAACCAACTCTCTTCACCAGCTCGGGCCGGTCAATTCCCTGGGCCGCGTGAGAATCCACGGGCCATTGGGGGTGACCGCGACGGTGTGCTCGAAATGCGCCGAGGGACTGCCATCGGCGGTTTCCGCCACCCATTCGCCGCGCATGCGCACTTCCGGGCGGCCGGCATTCACCATCGGTTCGACGGCGATGACCATGCCATCCTGGAGACGCGCGCCCCGCCCCGGCTCCCCGTAGTTCGGAAGATTGGGCTCATCGTGCATCTTGGTGCCGATGCCGTGGCCGACAAACTCACGCACCACCGAGAAACCGTGCTGCTCGACCCAGCTCTGGACCGCGTGACCAACATCGCCCAGGCGATTGCCGGGACGCATTTTGTCGATCGCGCGATCCAGCGCTTCGCGGGTGACCTCCAGAAGCTTGCGCAACTCCGGAGCGATCAGGCCCACGGGCACGGTGACGGCCGAATCGGCGTAATAGCCGTCGACCTCCATGCCGAAGTCGATCGAAACGACGTCGCCTTCGCGCAACTTGCGCTTGGGCGAGGGAATCCCGTGAACGATCTCGCTGTTCACCGACGTGCAGAGCACGCAGGGATACCCGCGATACCCCTTGAACGCGGCCTTCCCGGGCCGGCCGGCGATGAGGCCCTCGGCAATCTTCTCGAGGTCCATCGTCGTGACTCCGGGTTTTACTTCGGCCCGGAGCTTGTTCAAGACTTCGTAGACCACCTGGCCCGCCCGGTACATCTTTTCCAGCTCAGCGGGGCTGCGTAATTGAATGGCCATTTTTTCCTGCAGCAGCCTCCGCAAAACCCAGGCCGGGCGTTACCGGATCCGGATGGCCGATCTAAAGTTCGGCCACTACAAATTCAGGCGTGCGGCTAGCGGCCGCGCATTCCCGAGACCAGCTCAAAAATCTCCCGTTGCACGTCCTCGACCTTGCGGTTGGCATTCACGTCGTGGAGCGCGCCGAACCTCCGGTAAAACTGCACCAGGGGCGCGGTCTGCTTTTCGTACGCGTTCAACCGCGGCGCCACGACTTCCTCGCGATCGTCGGGCCGCTGAATCAGCTCGCCGCCGTCGTTGTCGCAGACGCCATCCAGCTTTGGCGGGCGCTCATAGATATTATAAATCTCGCCGCCAATCTTGCAGCTACGCCGCCCGGTGAGCCGCTTCATCAGGACCGAAGTCGGGATCACCATGTGAATCACGAACGGCTGCCGGAACCCTTGCCGCTTGAGCAGCTCGGCAAGGTATTTCGCCTGGGCCACCGTGCGGGGAAAGCCGTCGAACACGAAGCCGTGAAAACAGTCGGGGCGATCGATGCGTTCCGCGACCATTTTCAGGACCAGCGAGTCCGGCACGAGCTCGCCCCGCTCCATAATCGGCTTGGCCTTGCAGCCGAGAGGCGTGGCGCTGGCGACGTGCTCGCGAAGCATGTCGCCGGTGGAAAGGTGCGGGACCGCATAGTACCGGGCCAGCTCTTTCGCCTGCGTGCCTTTCCCGGAGCCCGGAGGCCCGAGAAAAATCACCGCGCGGTCGAGTTTTCCGACGGGACGCTCTTCCAGCGCCACGCTGAATCCCCCTTAACTGCTGAAACGACGGCCGCGCAGACGGCCCTTGCGCGCAAAACCCTCGTAATTGCGCATGACGAGTTGTGCCTCGAGCTGCTGCACCGTGTCCATCGCCACGCCCACAACGATGAGGAGCGAGGTACCGCCAAAATAAAAAGCTACTCCAAGACCATTCAAAATCCACTGCGGCAAATGCCGATCAAACCAGTCGCCGCCCATCCAGTAGGGCAAGTGATTGAGGTGAATGCCCGCGATCATCCATTCCGGCAGCAGGCAGACGAGCGCGAGATAGATAGCGCCGATGAACGTGAGCCGGTTGAGGATGGTGCTGACGTATTCCGAAGTGCTGCGGCCGGGGCGGATGCCGGGGATGAAGCCGCCGTTTTTGCGCATGTTGTCCGCAAGTTCGGTCGGATTGAAAACGATGCCGACGTAGAAGAAGGCGAAGAGGATAATCATGGAGATGTAGACGAGGGTATAGAGCGGCTCGCCCCACTTGAGGGTATCGGCAATTTTCTTGACAAATGGCCAGCGGGTGCCGAGAACGAGGGCCGCAGTGGCGGGAAAAGCCAGCAAGGAACTCGCGAAGATCGGCGGAATGACGCCGCCGGAATTGACGCGCAAAGGCAAGTAGGTGGACTGGCCGCCCATCATGCGGCGGCCGATGACGCGCTTGGCGTACTGCACCGGGATGCGGCGCTGGGCGCCCTCGACGTAGACAATGAAAGCGACGACGCCGACCATCAGCGCGAGGAGCAGGAGAATCGCCAGGGGAGTGAAGGCGCCCCACGCCTGGGTCTTGGCCTTTTCGTAGAGATCGAAGATCGCGCGCGGGAGGCCGACAACGATGCCGACAAAGATGATCAGGGACATGCCGTTGCCGATGCCGCGCTCGCTGATCTGTTCGCCCAGCCACATGATGAAGGCCGAACCGGTGGTGAGAGTCAGCACCGTCAGAAGCACGAAGCCAAGGCCCGGGTGATAGACCAGCGACTGGCCAGCGAGGTTTTGCGACTGAATGGTGGTGGCAATGGTGGTGGACTGAATGATGCTGAGCACGATGGTGAGATAGCGCGTGTACTGGGTGATCTTGCGGCGGCCGAGTTCGCCTTCCTTCTGCAAGCGCTCGAGGTAAGGGAAGACCACCTGCATGAGCTGCAGAATGATGGAAGCGGTGATATACGGCATGATGCCGAGGGCGAAAATCGTGAGGCGGCGGAAGTTGCCGCCGCTGAACAGGTCGAAGATACCGAGCACGGAGCCGGCCGATTGCGCGAAAAGCTGCTCGAGCACGGTGGTGTTGATGCCCGGCGTGGGAATGTGCGCACCGATGCGATAGACCGCGAGCAGACCGAGCGTGAAGAAAAGCCGGTTGCGGAGATCTTCGATCCGGAAGAGATTCGCGAATGCCTGGAAAAAACGATTCATGCCGCTTCCCCGTTAGTCCTTTTAGGCCAGGACCTCGAACGAGCCGCCGGCCTTGGTGATCTTTTCCTTGGCGGAGGCGCTGAACGCATGGGCATGAACGGAGAGCTTGTTCTTGAGCTCGCCATCGCCCAAAACCTTGATGGGATCCGTGGCGCGGCGAACGAAGCCGTGCGCGCGGAGGAGTTCGGGAGTCACGGTTTCGCCCGCGGGGAAGGCATTGAGTTCCTCGAGATTCACGACCGAATAGCTGACACCGAACGGATTGTGAAAGCCGCGCTTGGGAATGCGGCGATGCAGGGGCATCTGGCCGCCTTCAAAGCCGCGGCGGCGCGAATAGCCGCGGCGGGACTTCTGCCCCTTGTTGCCGGAGCCGGAAGTCTTGCCGAGCTTCGAGCCGATGCCGCGGCCGACGCGGACCTTGCGCTTGCGCGAGCCCTTGGCCGGGCCGAGGGTCGAGAGTGAAACCGTGTTGCGTTCTTTTTTCTGTTTATCCGCCATTGCTTACTCCACCACCTCGACAAGGTGCCGGACTTTGTGAATCATGCCGCGCACCGCGGGCGTGTCTTCCCGCTCGACAACTTGATGCAGGCGGCGCAGGCCGAGACCGCGAATGGTCTGGCGCATGTCGTCGGTGCAACTGATGAAACTCACCACCCACTTGACTTTAATTTTGCCGGCGCTGCCGGCGCCCTTGTTCTCGCTTGCCATGACTTATTCCCCCGCGGCCTTTTCGGCCTTCTCGGTTTTGGCGGCCTTGCCGCTGATTTCTTCGACGGTCTTCGAGCGGGTCTCGGCAACCTGGCCGGCGTCTTTGAGGCTAAGCAACGCGGCGAAGGTGGCCTTGATGACGTTGTGCGGGTTCGAGGTGCCCAGCGATTTGGTGAGGACGTTGGTGATGCCGGCAACCTGCATAACCTTGCGCACGGGGCCTCCGGCGATGACGCCGGTGCCTTCGGAGGCCGGCTTGAGCAGAACCTGAGCCGAGCCATAGCGGCCGGTGACCTGGTGGGGGATGGTGGAACCCTTCATATTGAGCTTAATCAGGTTTTTCTTGGCCTGTTCAATGCCCTTTTTGATGGCCATGGGGACTTCGCGAGCCTTGCCCATACCGAACCCGGCGTGGCCATGATTGTCGCCAACGACGACGAGCGCGGAGAAGCTGAGATTCTTGCCGCCCTTGACGACCTTGGTGACGCGGTTGATGGCGATGACGTCGTCCTTCAAATCGGAAGGATTGACTTCGAGGAGCCGACGGACCGCCAGAGATTCACGCAAAATTTGCTTCGACATTTAGAACTTTAACCCCGCTTCCCGCGCCGCATCCGCGAGCGCCTTGACGCGGCCGTGATACTTGTATCCGCCGCGATCGAACACGACCTGGGTGACGCCGGCCGCCTTGGCGCGGTCGGCAATGATCTTGCCGACGGCCTTGGCGGAGGCAATGTTGCCGCCACCCTTCAAACCTTTCCGGGTTTCCTTGTCGACGCTGCTGGCCGAAGCGATAGTGCGGCCGCCGCGATCGTCGATGACCTGGGCGTAGATGTGGGCCACGGAACGATAGACGTTGAGGCGCGGACGCTCCGGCGTGCCGGCGAGCCGGGCGCGCACGCGGTCGTGCACGCGGCGGCGGTGCGCGTCTTTGGATAGCTTGCGAACTGGTACGGAAGCCACGATGTTTCTCCTTCAGAGCACAAAACCATTTTTAACTGCGAGCGGCGCAAAGCCGCCCCTGCCTTAGGCGGCGCCGGCCTTGGCGCCAGCCTTGCCGGCCTTCTTCTTCAGGCGCTCGCCGGTGATGCGGATGCCCTTTTGCTTGTACGGATCGGGCGGTCGGAGCGAACGGATGTTCGCGGCCACCTGGCCGACCTGGGCCTTGTCCGCGCCGCTGACGACGAGATGCGTCTGCTTATCGACGGCGATCTGAATCCCCTCGGGAATGGGAAATTCCACGGGATGCGATTTGCCGAGCGCGAAGGAAACGACTTTGCCTTTGAGCTCCGCGCGGTAGCCGACGCCGACGATATCAAGCTCCTTTTTGAAGCCCTGGGTGACGCCGTGGACGGCATTGGCGAGCAAAGCGCGAGCGAGGCCATGGAGCGCGCGGTGCTCTTCGTTTTGCCGCAGAGCGGTGAGCACGCCATCTTTCTGCTCGAGTTTGATCTGCGCGGGCACCAGGACGTTCAGCTTGCCCTTGGGACCCTGGACTTCGACGCGGCCGTCGGCGAGCTTGTTGATCTTCACGCCGGAGGGCACGGGAATCGGTTTTTTGCCAATACGTGACATTTTCGCGTTACTTCCTTTTTCAGTTGGCCATTAGCCGAAGACGGCAGGCTAAGAGCCGGAAACCTTGCCAGGCAAAAGCCCGGCGCCTAGAAAACCTGGCCGATCTAAAGTTCGGCCACAACAAAAACCCTTGAACCGCTAAAGCCGGCGCTACCAGACCTCGCACAAAATTTCGCCGCCGATGTTGGACTTGCGGGCGGCGCGCCCGGTCATCACGCCTTTCGGCGTGGTGAGGATGCTGATGCCCAGGCCGCCGACGACGGGACGAATGTCGCCGGAGCCGAGATAATTGCGCTGGCCGGGCCGCGAAATGCGCTTCATGCCGGTGATGACACTGCGGCGGTCGGGGGTGTACTTCAGGAAGACGCGCAGGGTCTTGCGGGACTTGCTCTCCTCGACCATTTTATAGGTGGAGATGTAGCCCTCTTCCTTGAGGATGCGGGCGATTTCGGTCTTCAGCTTCGAGACCGGGACATCGACACGCTGGTGCTTGGCGGCGGCCGCGTTGCGGATGCGGGTGAGAAAGTCGGCGATTGGATCCGTCTGCATGATTTTCCTATTTGCTCCTACCAGCTTGATTTCACGACGCCGGGAATTTCTCCCTTAAGCGCCATGCCGCGAAAACAGATGCGGCACATCTGGAACTTGCGGATATAGCCGCGGGCGCGGCCGCAGCAGCGGCAGCGATTGCGGACGCGAACCTTGAATTTCGGCTTCTTGCGGGTCTTGGCGATTTTCGCGGTGCGTGCCATTTATTGTGCGGCTCCTTTTTCGCGCAACGGGAAGCCGAGGCCCTTGAGCAGCTCGCGGCCTTCCTCGTCGTTGCGGGCGGAAGTGGTGAGGGTGATGTTCATGCCCTTGATCTTGTCCACGCGGGTGTAATCGATTTCCGGGAACACCAACTGGTCCTTGAGGCCGAGGGTGTAATTGCCGCGGCCGTCGAAGGCGTTGCCGGGCAGGCCGCGGAAGTCGCGGACGCGGGGCAGGACGACGTTGCAGAGGCGGTCGAGGAATTCGTACATTTTCTCGCCGCGCAGGGTGACGGCGCAGCCGATGGCCATGCCCTTGCGGATCTTGAAATTCGCGATGGACTTTTTCGCGCGGGTAATCACCGGCTTCTGCCCGGTAATCTGTCCGAGTTCGACGGCGGCGGTATCGAGCAACTTGGCGTTCTGGCTGGCTTCGCCGAGGCCGATATTGACGGTGATTTTCTGGAGCTTGGGCACGGCCATAGTGTTCTTCCAGCCGAAGCGCTTCATCAGCGCCGGCACCGTTTCCTTCCGGTATTTATCGTGCAATCGAGTCAGCATCTGAGTTTCGTTCCTTCTGATCGGGCGGCTTAAAGCCGCCCCTACAAAGTCGTTTTTGGATAACAGATAACAGTGAGCAGCGAGCAGGAACCTTTATACCTTTATACCTTGCGAGAGCGGGTTCCTGGTATCCGCCAGCTGTTCGCTGCTATCCCTTTCCGGGGGGACGAAAGTCCCGCCACTACAAAACGTGCCGGTCCAAAGACCGGCCACTACACAAAACCTTACTTGTCCAGGGTGGTGCCGCAGCGCTTGCAGACGCGGGTGCGGGAACCATCGGACAGGGTCTGGTGGCCGACGCGGGTGTGCTTGCCGCAATTGCCGCAGACCACCTGGACATTGGAAACGTGAATGGGGCCTTCTTTTTCGACGATGCCGCCCTTGATGTTCTTGTTCGGGTTGGGACGGGTGTGGCGCTTGATGATGTTGGCGTGCTCGACGACAACGGTATTCTTGCGCGGATTGATCGAGAGGACGCGGCCGCTCTTGCCGGCATCACGGCCGGAAAGAATGTGGACGTTGTCGCCCTTGCGGATACTGATGGTGAAGCGCTTGGCGCGCTGGTGCAGAGCCATGACTTACCAAACCTCCGGTGCGAGGGAAACGATCTTGGTGAATTTTTTGTCGCGCAATTCGCGGGCGACGGGCCCGAAGACGCGGGTGCCCACGGGCTCGCCGGCGTCGTTGATGAGCACGGCGGCGTTATCGTCGAAACGGATGTAGGTGCCGTCCTTGCGGCGCTGTTCCTTGCGCATGCGGACGATCACGCACTTCACGACTTTGCCTTCCTTGATCTGGCTTTCGGGCGTGGCTTCCTTGACCGAAGCGGTGACAATGTCACCCAAGCCGGCCTTGAGGCCGGCGTCGCCGCCCACGGGCAGGATGCACATGAGCTTGCGCGCTCCGGAATTATCGGCAACCGTCAGCCAGGTTCGCATCTGAATCATGATTGTGCTCCCCAGTCCTTACTTCCTGGCCGGCGCAGCAGCCGCCGGCTTGGCCGACGCGGTGGGCGCCAGCACTTCTTTCAAGCGCCAGCGCTTGAGGCGCGAGAGCGGGCGAGTGGACACGATGCGGACGGTGTCGCCCTGCCGGGCTTCGCGCTTTTCGTCGTGCGCGTAGAATTTCTTGGAGATGCGGACGACGCGGCGGTATTTGGGATGCTGCACGAGCCGCTGCACTTCGACCACAATGGTTTTTTCCATCTTGGCGCTGGTGACCTTGCCGACGAGCTCGGTGCGCTCGCCGCGGTCGGTCGCCGGGGCCGCTTGCGTTTCCGTTGTCATTACGCCTTACCTGCCTTCGCCGGCGCTGCCTTGCCGGTCAATTCCTGGGCGCGGAGAAGCGTTTTCACGCGCGCTAAATCTTTTTTGGCTTCGCGGAGACGCTTGAGCGCCTCGGCCTGGCCGGTGGTGAGCTGGAAGCGGAGCCGGAAGATCTGCTCGGCGAGATCCTTTTCGCGAGCGCGCAGCTCAACCGAACCGTCTTCGCGGAACTTTTCAATACGCCGCGCCATGGTTTAGAGCCCTCCCGTGCGAGAGACGAATTTGGTGGGGATCGGCAGCTTGTGCGCGGCGAGCCCGAGCGCTTGTCGCGCCGTCGCTTCGTCGATGCCCGCCATTTCAAACAGGATGCGCCCCGGCTTGACGACCGCGACCCAGCGCTCCGGAGCTCCCTTGCCCTTACCCATACGGGTTTCCGCGGGCTTCTTGGTGAACGGCTTATCCGGGAAGATGCGGATCCAGAGCTTGCCGCCGCGCTTGATGAAACGGGTGATGGCCACACGGGAGGCTTCAATCTGGCGGTCGGTGATCCAGGCGACTTCCAGGGCCTTCAAACCGAATTCGCCAAACGACAAACTGGAGCCGCGCCAGGCCTTGCCTTTTCGGCGGCCGCGCTGCTGCTTTCTGTACTTGACCTTCTTGGGCATCAACATCGTGTTGTTCTCGCTTCCGTGATTCCGTTTGCCGACCACAGATATCCGTTATCCGATATCCGTCATCAGAAAACCCGCCGGCCAAAAGTCCGGCTAGTACAAAACCTTTTCCACCCACTGCGCCCGCCTCCGAAGGCGGCGGTTACAAATCCCTAGGCGACGGCGGCGGCTACGGGCTTGTCATCCTGCTGCGACTTGCGGCGGGGGATGTTTTCGCCCTGATAGATCCAGCACTTGACGCCGATGACGCCGTAGGTGGTGTTGGCCTCGGCGGTGCCGAAGTCGATGTCGGCGCGGAGGGTCTGCAGCGGGAGACGCCCCTGCAGGTACCACTCTTTGCGGGCGATTTCGGCGCCGTTCAGGCGGCCAGCCACGCGAACCTTGATGCCCTTGCAGCCGAAGCGGAGAGCGGAGTCGACCGCCTTGCGCATGGCGCGGCGGAAGGCCACGCGCTTTTCGAGCTGCAGCGCGATGGATTCTGCGACGAGGGTGGCGTCGAGTTCCGGGCGGTGCACTTCGACGATGTCGATATGCACTTCGCGCTTGGTGCGCTTGGAAACTTCCTGCTTGAGCTTGTCGATTTCCGCGCCCTTGCGGCCGATGATGATGCCGGGGCGGGCGGTGGCGATGCGCACGACGAGCTTGTTGGCGGCGCGCTCGATGTCAATCGAGCTGACGCCGGCACTTTTGAGGCGATCCTTAAGCTCCCTGCGGAGCTTGACGTCTTCATGGAGCAGGTCGGCGTAATCGCGATCGGCATACCAGCGCGACTTCCAAGGCTTGTTGTAGCCGAGGCGGAAACCGTAAGGATGCGTTTTTTGTCCCATAATTCTTCCTTGTTCAAGTTCTAAGTTCCAAGTTGTAAGTTTTAAGTTTGGAAACCTTTTCACTTAAAACTTAGAACTAACCACTAAAAAGCTCCGAGCTGCAGAAGCGGACCGATCTAAAGTTCTGCCACTACGTTTCGGAAACCAGCCGGGCTAAAGCCCAGCAGCTACAAAAACCTGACAGGCTAAAGCCTGTGCTACTTCTTGCCCTTTTTGGGCGGAGCCTGCTTGCCCGTAAGAGCTTTGCGGACGCGGCGCGCTGTGCCACGAACGCCCTTTTGCGCTTCGGCTTCGGCAACGTTGGCGGCGACGCGTTCCGCGGCGGCTACGTGGTGCTCGGCGACGCCGACGTAGATGTGCGCGGTGCGCTTTTGATAGCGGAACGCGCGGCCCATCGGCGCGGGACGCAGGCGCTTCCAGCGCGAGCCCTCGTTGACGAAGGCCTTGCTGACGTAGAGCTGGTCGACATCGAGGGGCGCGCCAGCGTCATCGGCCTTGCGTTCGGCGTTGGCGATGGCGCTGCGCAGAACTTTTTCGATGTGCTTGGCGGCGCGCTTCGGGGTATAGCGAAGCGACTGCAGCGCGTCCTGCGCTTTCTGGCCGCGGATGAGGTCGATGACCAGGCGCGCCTTCTGCGGCGACATGCGCACATGGCGCGCGAGCGCGTGAGCTTCAATGGAACCGGGAGCGGTGGTTTGCAAGTCTGCCATGGGTTATGCCTTCGGCGCCGCGGGTGCTGCGGGCGCGCCGCCTCCTGCAGGTGCCGCACCGGCGGCCTTTTCGAGGGCGGCCTTGACGGCGTGACCCTTGAACTGGCGCGTCGGAGCAAATTCACCGAGCTTGTGGCCGATCATCTGTTCGGTCACATAGACAGGAATGAATTTCTTGCCGTTGTGCACGGCGATGGTGTGACCAATCATGTCGGGCACGATGGTGGAGCGCCGCGACCAGGTCTTCACCACTTTCTTTTCATTGCGCGAATTCAGTGCTTCGACCTTTTCGCGCAAATGGGCGTCGACAAACGGCCCTTTTTTCAGTGAACGTGCCACTTATTCCTCCACGCGGCGCAAACGGCCCCACTGGGCGTGCCGCATCTTTTTAAACCCACGCACCGGACCAGGCACACGGTGCGACTTCGGACAGAACGGGCAGACAAACCGCGTGCCCAGGGCGTTCGGGGTCCGATCCACGATGACCGCCCAGCCGGGCTTGCAAAGCTTGTAAAGCACCGGCTCGAGAGGTAGGACTACTTTCACAGCGGGCTTGGCGGCAACTTTCGCCGCCAATCGTTTTGCCGGGCGCTTCACGGGGCGCGCCCGGCGTCCTGCATTCCGTGTTGTACGTGTCGCTCGCATGTTTTCGCTCTCCCCGGCCGGATTTGACGTCACCCGCCGGGAACTGCGTCCGCCGCGCTTCCGTCGTAAGAGTTTCGTTTTAAGTTCTAAGTAAGATTCTCTTTACTTAGGACTTATCACGAATCCCTGGTAACCGCCCTGCTTACCTTGGGCGCTCTCGTTCGGGATTGCGCCCCGTCCGAATCAGTTTTCAGTTAATCGTTGCAAGCTTTTGGTGAAGCTTCCGACTCATAACTTAGAACTGAAAACTCCTTATCCACTCCCAGTACACGGGCCGAACTAAAGTTCGGCCACTAGAGCATTGCCGACCGAAAGGCCGGCCACAACAAAACCCGCACAGGCTAAAGCCTGTGCCACAAAACTCCGCCTACTTGCGGCGCTCGACGATCATTTTGTCGGTGCGCTTGTTGCGGCGCGTCTTCTTGCCGAGCGTGGGGAAAGCCCAAGGCGTCTGCGGGTGATTGCCCTTGACGCGGCCTTCACCGCCGCCGTGCGGGTGATCCACGGGGTTCATGGCCACGCCACGAACCGTGGGACGAATGCCCTTCCAACGGGAGCGCCCGGCCTTGCCGAAAGTCTGATTCTCGTGGTCGACATTGCCGACTTGGCCGACGGTGGCGCGGCAATCGACGGAAAACTTGCGAACTTCACCCGAAGGCATTTTGACCAGAGCGAGATCGCCTTCCTTGCTGAGAAGCTGGGCGGAGGCGCCGGCGGTGCGCACGGCCTGGCCGCCGCGGCCGGGATAGAGTTCCAGGTTGTGCACCATGGTGCCGGGAGGAATGTTGCGGATCTTCAGGGAGTTGCCCGGAAGGATGTCCGCATTTTCGCCGGTGGAAACCGTGGCGCCGACTTCGAGGCCCACGGGATGGAGAATGTAGCGCTTTTCGCCATCGGCGTAGTGCAGGAGGGCGATGTTGGCGCTGCGGTTGGGGTCGTATTCGATGGAAGCGACCTTGGCGGAGATGCCGTCTTTGTCGCGGCGGAAGTCGACCACGCGGTACTGCTTCTTGTGGCCGCCGCCACGATGCCAGACGACGACTTCGCCCTGGTTGTTGCGTCCGCCCGAGCGCTTTTTCGGTTCGAGCAAATTCTTCTCCGGCGTATCTTTGGTGATGTGGCTCTTGTCGAGCACGGTCATGAACCGCCGCGACGCCGTATATGGATTAAAGCTCTTGAGTCCCATCTCTGCCTCTACCTTCTAAATCTGCCAAAATCTACCGCATCAATTGGCCGATTGAATCCGCCGATTCCGGCCGCGGCCGGTCTAAAATCCGGCCACCACAAAACCCGCCGACCGTATGGCCGGCACTACAAACCCGGTTACAAATTCTCCGCGTACTCAATCATTTTTTCGCCCTCGGCGAGTTTCACGTAGGCCTTTTTCCAGTCGCGCCGGTAGCCTTCGTTCTGGCCGCGGCGGCGCATTTTGCCGTGGAAATTGGCGGTGCGCACGGTGTCGACTTTCACCTTGAAGATCTGCTGCACGGCTTCCTTGATTTCCGTCTTGGTGGCCGCAGCGGAAACTTCGAAGACCACGGTGTGCTGGAGTTCCTTCACGCCGAGTCCTTTTTCGGTGATGATCGGACGCCGAATAATCTGATAGTGAGGGGCTGCCATGGCTTACTCCTTGCCCTTCCCGGCCGCGGGTTTTTTCGCCGCAGCGTTTTTTTTGCCCGCGGGCTTCGCGGCGGCTTTCGGCGCCGCTTCCTTTTTGGGAGCAGCGGCCGGAGCAATCGATTCGACGTGGGGCGCGGCAACGGAGGGATGCTGCGGATCGAGAGCGCGCACCAGGCGGGCGATGGCGTCCTTGGAGAGCACCAGGCGATCGTGGCGGAGCACGTCGTAGGGCTGCAGGGCGTTGGTCGCCGAAATTTTCACGCCATCCAGGTTGCGGCTGGCGAGTTCCAGGTTGCGGTTGTCGCCGGTGGCCACCAGCAAAGCGGTCCTTTCCGCGTTGAGCTTGTCGAGCGCGGTGCGCAGCGCCTTGGTCTTATGCGTCTCGAGCGCCCAGGCGTCGACGACGGTCAGCTTCTGCTCCGCGAGTTTCGCGGAGAGCGCCGAACGCAGCGCGCCGAGCAGCATCTTCTTGGGCAAATCATAGGAATATGAGCGCGGACGCGGACCATGCACGGTGCCGCCATGGCGCCACAAAGGCGAGCGGATCGAGCCGATGCGAGCGCGGCCGGTGCCCTTCTGCCGCCAGAGCTTGCGGCCGGCGCCGCTGACTTCGCTCTTTTCCTTGGTCTTGTGCGTGCCGCGACGCAGCCCGGCGAGATACCACCGGGAGGCTTCGTGCAGGAGGTTCTTGTTGACCTCGGCGCCAAAGACCGAATCCGCCAGATCGACCTGGCCGACTTTCTTGCCTTCTAGATTGACAACGTCCACGACTGGCATTGTTCTTCTCTCTCGTCTTACGGCTAATCTCGTTACCAAAAGCAATCCGCAGTCAGAAAACCAGCCGGCCTGAAGGCCGGCCACCACAAAATTCGTCGAAGAACCCTGGCCGATCTAAAGTTCGGCCACTACAAAAACCTTGCTTGAACCGGCCGGTCCAAAGCCCGGCGCCTGCAAAAATCAGGCGGCGTAAAGCAGCCCCTACAAAACCTACTTGGCCTTCTTCGCGGCTTTTTTGGCCTTGCGGATGAAGATGTAGAGTCCGCTGGGGCCGGGAACCGAGCCGCGAACCAGGAGCAGGTTCTCGTCGGAATCCACCTTGATCACTTTCAAATTCTTGGCGGTCACCTGCGCGTTACCCATGTGTCCGGGGAAATGCTGGTTCTTCCACACGCGCGACGGGAAGGAACTGCCGCCGATGCCGCCTGGCGCGCGATGAAACATCGAGCCATGGGTGGCGTCGCCGCCGGCATAGTGCCAGCGCTTGACGCCGCCGGCAAAGCCGCGGCCCTTGCTGACGCCGGTGACGTCGACCAGTTCGCCGGCCTTGAAGTTTTCGACCAGGACGCGGTCGCCGACCTTGGTTTCGTCCTTCGATTCCTCGATGCGCACTTCCTTGAGGACTTTCACGGGGGCCACATTGGCTTTTTTGAAGTGGCCGGTGAGGGCTTTATTGACGCGCTGCGGCTTGACGAATTCGACCAGGCCGAGCTGCGCGGCGTCGTAACCGTCTTTATCCTTGGTGCGGCGCTGGACCACAACACAGGGACCCGCCTGAAGGACGGTGCAACCCACGAGGCTGCCGTCTTCGGCGAAGACTTGCGTCATGCCGAGCTTGATTCCGATGATTCCGTCGACTGGCATTTTCTTTTTCTCTCTCTAAGCAGCTTGCCTTTACGGTATTGGCTGCGTATTGCTGAATTCGTTTTTCAAACCCGCCGACCTGAAAGCCGGCCACTACAAAAACCCTCTACCAGCTGCGCTCGCTACAACGGATCCTTCGTCGCGAACAACGCTCCTCCGGATGACGCCCTCGCCGGGTGGTCACTTGGCCGCGTGACCGAAAGCCTTGATTTCGACGTCCACACCGGGCGGGAGGTCGAGCTTCATCAGCGCGTCCACCGTATCCGGCGTGGGTTCAAGGATATCGATCAGGCGCTTGTGCGTGCGCATTTCAAACTGCTCGCGGGACTTTTTGTCCACGTGCGGGGAGCGCAGCACGGTCCAGCGGTTGATGGTGGTCGGCAAAGGAATCGGACCGGCAACATCCGCGCCGGTGCGCTTCGCAGTCTCCACGATTTCGCGCGTGGACTGGTCGAGGATGCGGTGATCGTAAGCCTTGAGGCGGATGCGAATTTTGTCTCCTTGTCTCATGGCGTTACTCGATGATCTCCGTGACGGCGCCGGCGCCGACGGTGTGGCCGCCTTCGCGGATGGCGAAGCGCAAGCCCTTTTCCAGAGCCACCGGAGTGATCAGCGTGACTTCGCAGCTCACGTTGTCGCCC